>ERZ1026878.1552-NODE-1552-length-13440-cov-13.295629_pt1 | contig 13440 bp, 14 predicted proteins | sample MGYA00380169_ERZ1026878 | MGnify/ENA primary metagenome ERZ1026878 (study PRJEB33269, sample SAMEA4719805) | human gut metagenome | biome: human-associated habitat; feature: organic feature; material: feces | place: Cameroon | collected 2013-10 ...
GTCGTGCAATTCTTTTTCTGAAGCATGGCAGTAGAAGTTACTAATGCAATCAACTCAATCAACTCTTTTATAAAAAGTTTGTAAGATATATTTAAAAAATGGCATGAACTATATAGAGGGATAAGAATGAGTTAAGTAGTAAATAGGCTAGTCCCTTAAAAGTGTGGCAAATAATCTTAATAAGGAAAAGGAGAAGAGTGAGTGAACAAAAGAACTAAAATTGGTGGTAAAGTAGTGGCTTTTTTATTGGCAGTGGTATTTCTGCTGAATGTTCCAGGACAGAGAGTATGTGCCCAAGAAAATATTAGTAATCAGATAATAATGATTAGGACAGCAGAAGATGACAGTACAACGAACTATAGTTATAGTATTAGACCGTTGACAACGCTAGTTGATTGCGAAATAATCATGGCCTTTTCTGCTACGAAAGGGTTGATAATGACCTTCACAACGGCAAGTATGGGGGACGCTTCAGTTATTGGTGTAAAGGACATTAAAGTGCAACAGAAGGTGTGGTATGGTTGGAAAACGGTAGCTACATCTGATGGGACAGAAGGATATAATCAAGCAATCTTTGCAGCAGATGTAATTTATCCAGATGCAATTAAAGATAAAACCTACCGTGTAATAGCTACCCACTATGCTGACGTTGACGGTTACGAAGAAGTCGTGAACGACACCGGTGCTTTCCAATTTACATATTAATTAACTATTAACCAACGAAACTTTTAATTTGCTACACTTGATAAAACTGAATAATGTCATATCGGCAGCGTAAATAGCGACTGCCCAAGCAACACCATGGGGGTGGGAGTAGAGACAGGTATTCAAAAGTATGCTAGACCTGCATAAGGGTAAAACGAAGGGAAAATAAAATAAACTGCGATTGTCATAGTGGGTGGGACAAGATCTTTACATGAAAGTATAAAGGGGGAAATCTTTCAGGAAAAAGATAGAACTGAACGCCTTACGGCGAAAGGACATGTATGTCAGGGTTGACAAAAGCAGGAAAAGAAAGAGAGATTATTATACGAATGAGAAGGATACAATGGGGTAATCCGATGATAAAGTCTGCAGGCTACGATGCGCAGCAACAAATGCTGGAGATCGAGTTCGCAAGTGACGGTCAGATATGGCAATTTGAAAATGTGCCGGAAGATATCTGGTACCGATTTCGGAGTTATCTCCGCCCGGAGTTCTTTTTCCATAATTTTATTATGGGTCGTTATCCGGAGAGACAAATGCAGGAGAATGCGTAGAAAATCGCAGCATACGAAGGGAATACAAAAAAGGGGAACAATATAATGTCAGAAAGCCGCAGAGGATAGGGGATCCGATGCGGCTTTTAAAGTTTTGCATAAATCTCTTTCCCAAAAAAGTGGAATATGCTATACTGTTACAGAAGTCTTGTCTGACGTCAGGGAGGGCTTCAGAATTAGGAAGAGAGACATTAAAGTATTCATGGCAAGAGAACAACTTCAACAGACATCACCGGAGGACCGGCGGCGAAGAGTGCAGCGTTTGAAGAAGACGATCGTGGGTATAGTGGCAGCAGGACTGGTAATCCCGCTTATGTGCTGCGTGTATCTGATCTGCAGGTTGCATACGATCAACGGGATTCTGGACGATCTGAATCGGAGACTGGATGAACTGGAAGCCGGGAATCAGAGATTGCAGACCGAACAGCAGCTTTTGCAGGAGGAAGCACAGACGACCGGGCAGACTTCACAGATACCGCAGGAGGAATCTGTGCAGGGAAGCGCGGATCCGGTGACGGATGCTCATTCCGGGCAGGAACAGATCCACAAGGTATATCTGACTTTTGACGATGGCCCCAGCATTTATACGAATGATATCCTGGATATTTTAGACAGGTATCAGGTAAAGGCTACCTTTTTCGTAGTGGGCAGGGAAGGAACGGATGCGGAAGAAGCACTGCAGCGGATCGTGGAAGACGGGCATACGTTAGGAATGCATTCCTACAGTCATAAATATAAGGAACTATACGAATCCATGGACAGCTTCACGCGGGATTTTGAACAGATCAGGGATTATGTCTATCAGGCGACCGGTGTGGAGAGCATTTATTATCGTTTTCCGGGAGGAAGCTCCAATACGGTCAGTGAGATCGATATGCATGAATTCATTGATTATCTGGAGAGCCAGGGAGTGGAGTATTACGACTGGAATGTGTCTTCCGGAGACGGAGGCAGCATGAAACTCACCACGGATACGCTGTTAGAGAACTGCACGAAGGATATTGACACGAGAGATACGTCAATCATACTTCTGCATGATTCCGCAGAAAAACCAACGACAGTGGAGGCACTGCCGGAGATTATAGAGAATATTCTGGCGAGACCGGATACGGTGATCCTGCCGATCACGGAGAATACCAAGCCGGTGCATCACCAGTAAACATAAAAACATTCACAAATAAAAAACAAATTTAAAGAAATAAACGGAGGTACATCATCATGGGATTTTTCTCAGATTTGAAAGAAGATCTGTCTCAGGCGGTCAATGAACTGATGCCGGAGGAGAATCTGGATCAGGCAGCTGCCGAAGAACTCAAGGAACAGCCGGTGGAAAATACGGATGCGAAGGATAACGTGGCATTCGAAGAGATGCTGAAGAACCTGGATTCTATTGAGATTCCGCAGGAACAGAAAACAGAAGAACAGCCGGCAGAGAAAGTAGCAGAAGAGATGCCGCGGGCAGAAGAGACTGGGGAAAAAGTCGCACCGGAACTGGATTTAGACAGTGTACTTCAGAACGATATGACAGTAGAAAAGGTTCTGGAGCAGGAAAATACAGAGAAGAACAAAGGAGCAGAGAAGAGAATGGATGTAAAAGTTGCATCAGATGAAACCGCAGTTATTACTGCCGGAATGGTGATCACCGGTGATGTAAGTTCCGAAGGATCTATGGATCTGGTAGGTACGATTAATGGAAATATTGATATTCTGGGCAAACTGAATATTACCGGATATATCAATGGTAATTCCAAGGCAGCTGAGATTTTTGCAGAAGGTGCGAAGATCAACGGCGAGATCTTGAGCGAGGGCTCTGTGAAGATCGGAGCGAGCACGGTTGTCATCGGCAACATTTCCGCTACCAGCGCAGCTATCGCAGGTGCAGTAAAGGGTGATATTGATGTGAAGGGCCCTGTAATCCTGGATTCTTCTGCTATCGTAATGGGCAATATTAAGTCCAAGTCCGTACAGATCAACAACGGTGCAGTTATTGAAGGTATGTGCTCTCAGTGCTATGCTGATGTCAGCCCTACTTCTTTCTTCGATGATTACAAGCCAGAGAAAAGAAAAGCAAAATAAGGAGCAGATAACAATGAAGAGAATATTACTGAAGCTTAGCGGAGAAGCACTGGCAGGAGAGAAGAAGACCGGTTTTGACGAGGCAACTGTCAGAAAGGTCGCATTACAGGTAAAAGAACTGGTAGACGATGGCATTCAGGTAGGAATCGTCATCGGCGGAGGCAATTTCTGGAGAGGTCGTTCCAGTGAAAATATTGATCGTACCAAAGCGGATCAGATCGGTATGCTTGCCACCATCATGAACTGTATCTATGTCTCTGAGATTTTTCGCTCGGTAGGCATGATGACCAACATTTTAACCCCCTTTGAGTGCGGATCATTTACCAAGCTGTTCTCCAAGGACAGAGCCAATAAGTATTTTGCAAAAGGCATGGTAGTATTTTTCGCAGGCGGTACGGGACATCCCTATTTCTCCACGGATACCGGTGTAGTACTTCGTGCCATTGAAGTAGAAGCAGATGTTATTCTGCTGGCTAAGGCTATCGACGGTGTCTACAATGCGGATCCTGCCAAGGATCCCACAGCGAAGAAGTACGATGAAGTATCTATTGATGAAGTCATCGCGAAGAACCTTCAGGTAGTGGATATGACCGCATCCATCCTGGCAAGAGATAACAAAATGCCTATGTGGGTATTCGGATTGAACGAAGAGAACAGCATCGTGAATACCATGAAGGGGAAATTTAACGGAACCAAAGTAACCGTGTAACAGATATCATTAACCTATAAAATGAAAAAGCGCGCAGCGCAGAAGAGAGGACAATATGGACGCAAGAGTACAGGTATATAGTGAGAAAATGCAGAAGGCTTATGAATTTCTGACAGCAGATTTTGCTGCTATCCGTGCAGGACGTGCAAATCCTCACGTACTGGACAAATTAAGAGTAGATTATTACGGAACCCCTACCCCCATCCAGCAGGTAGGTAACGTAACCGTTCCCGAGGCACGTATCATCCAGATCGCTCCCTGGGAGAAGTCTCTGATCAAGGAGATTGAGAAAGCGATCATGACTTCCGATATCGGTATCAATCCTTCCAACGATGGCAGTGTGATCCGCCTGGTATTCCCCGAGCTTACCGAGGACCGCAGAAAGGATCTGGTAAAAGAAGTAAAGAAGAAGGGTGAGGAAGGCAAAGTAGCTATCCGTAACATCAGAAGAGACGGCAACGATGCATTCAAGAAGCTGGCTAAGAGTGAAGTGTCTGAGGATGAGATCAAGGGTCTGGAGGACGAACTGCAGAAGCTGACTGACAAGTATGTGAAGGATATTGATGCTCTGATCGACAGCAAGTCCAAGGAGATCATGACAGTTTAGTAAGCCCGGAAAGGCTTAAAAGAAGACATAGAAGGCATAGAATATGGAACAAAATCTGAAAATTCCAAATCATGTAGCGATCATTTTAGACGGGAACGGCCGCTGGGCAAAAGCAAAGGGAATGCCTCGCAACTACGGTCATGTTCAGGGAGCCAAGACGGTGGAAGTAATCTGCGAAGAGGCATACCGTATGGGGATTCAGTACCTGACGGTATATGCTTTCTCCACAGAGAACTGGAACCGTCCGCAGGACGAAGTGGATGCGTTGATGAAGCTGCTTCGGAATTATATGAAGACTTGTCTGAAGACGGCGGAGAAGAACCGTATGTGTGTCAGAGTTCTGGGAGACAAGACGAGACTGGATGAAGATATCCGGAATAGGATCGCGGAACTGGAAGAGGCGACGAAGAACAATGACGGTCTGCATTTCCAGATCGCCATCAATTACGGAGGCAGGGATGAGATCGTCCGTGCAGTAAGAAAATTGTCTGCGAAGCTCCAAAGCGGCGAAGTGGATCCTGCGGATATTACGGCGGATACCCTGGAGAGCTATCTGGATACCGCAGGTATTCCGGATCCGGATCTGCTGATCCGCACCTGCAATGAGCAGAGGATTTCCAATTTCCTGCTGTGGCAGCTGGCGTATACGGAGTTGTATTTTACCCCGGTTCCATGGCCGGATTTCACAAAAGAAGAATTGATGAGGGCTGTGGAAGCATATAATCATAGAGACAGAAGATATGGCGGCCTGAAGGAGGAATAGCTTATGTTTTGGAACCGTTTGCTCAGTGGTGTCGTGCTGCTTGTCATCGCACTGGCTACGTTTTGCTTCGGCAATGTATTTCTGGCAGTGCCGTTGTGGCTGATTTCTCTGATCGCATACAGAGAACTTACCAAAGCATTAAAATGTGCAACGGATGAGAAAAAATTTAACGCACTGGAATGGATCGGCTTCGTGGGCGTGACGGCATACTATGCAACGCTGTTTTTCACCAGGGATCATACCTTACTTCTCATGTGCATTGTGGCTCTGTTCATGGCGGAAATGTTCTGTTATGTGGTAACTTTTCCGAAATATCAGGCAAGTCAGGTGATGGCAGCGGTCTTTTCTTTCTTGTATGCACCGGTAATGTTGTCCTTTGTCTATCTGACCCGTGAGTGTGAGACCGGAATCTACCTGGTATGGCTGATCCTGATCAGTTCCTGGGGATGTGACACCTGTGCTTATGTGGTAGGCAAGCTGATCGGTAAGAAACATATTTTCCCGGAGTTGAGTCCTCATAAGTCCCTGGAGGGATGCATCGGAGGCGTCGTGGGAGCAGCTCTGATCGGCGGTCTGTATGCGCATTTCTTTGTGGAAACGGCATTTCCGGATCGGACGATCACATGGATCATTGCCTTTATCTGCGCAGCAGGTGCGGTAATGAGCATGGTGGGAGATCTGGCGGCGTCCGCGATCAAGAGGAACCACAATATCAAGGATTATGGCAAACTGATCCCCGGACATGGCGGGATCATGGATCGTTTTGACAGTATGACGGTGACTGCACCGATGACGTATTTTCTTGCCATTCTGATGATTGGACTGCGTTAGTCCGAAAGGAAGATACAAGGAGCGTAGCATTATGAAAAAAATAGCAATCCTGGGATCTACCGGTTCCATCGGAACCCAGACCTTGGAGGTCGTTCGCAATAATCCCGAACTGCAGGTGGTAGCGCTTGCAGCCGGAAAAAGTGTAGAACAGATGGAACAGCAGATCAGAGAATTCCATCCTCTGATCGCAGGTATGTGGAGCGAGGAAGCGGCAGCAGACTTACGCAGCCGTGTGGCGGATCTTCCTGTGAAGGTTGTCACGGGCATGGATGGGCTGTTAGAGATCGCAGTGATGCCTGAGGCGCAGGTATTAGTGACGGCGATTGTGGGCATGATTGGTATCAGACCGACGATTGCGGCCATTGAGGCAGGGAAGGATATCGCTCTGGCGAATAAGGAGACACTGGTAACCGCAGGGCACATCATTATGCCGTTAGCGGCGAAGATGGGAGTGAAGATCCTGCCGGTAGACAGTGAACACAGCGCGATCTTCCAGTCATTGAACGGGGAACCGAAAGGCAGGATCGAGAAGATCCTGCTCACCGCATCCGGCGGACCCTTCCGTGGCAGGACCAGAGAGCAGCTTGTAAATATTCAGGTGGAGGATGCCTTAAAGCATCCGAACTGGTCCATGGGACGGAAGATCACGATTGATTCTTCCACGCTGGTGAATAAGGGACTGGAAGTCATGGAAGCAAAATGGCTGTTCGGTGTGGATCTGGATCAGATCCAGGTCATCGTGCATCCCCAGAGTATCATTCATTCCGCAGTACAGTATGTGGACGGCGCAGTGATCGCACAGCTGGGAACGCCGGACATGAAACTCCCGATCCAGTACGCTCTGTTCTATCCGGATCGCAGACCGATGCCCGGAAAACGATTGGACTTCTATGAACTGGCACAGGTGACTTTCGAGAAGCCGGACATGGAGACTTTCTATGGTCTGAAGCTTGCCTATGATGCACAGCGCATCGGCGGCAGTATGCCTACGGTGTATAACGCAGCCAACGAGAAAGCGGTAGGACTGTTCTTAGACCGCAAGATCGCTTATCTTCAGATCCCGGAGCTGATTCAGGAAGCCATGGAGCAGCATAAGGTGATCGACAATCCGAACGTGGAGGAGATCCTGGAGACAGAAGCATCTGTTTACAGTTATATCGACGGCAAGGGATTCTGATCCTAAAAAATAAAAGCTTGATATGAGAGGCAATAAATGGTTACATTGATCTTGTTTGTACTGATCTTTGGGGTGGTGGTAGTCTCACATGAATTCGGACATTTTCTGCTGGCGAAGGCCAATAGGATTCATGTGATAGAATTTTCTGTGGGCATGGGTCCGAATCTGTTTTCCTTCCAAAAAGGAGACACCAAATATTCCCTGAAGCTTCTTCCCATCGGCGGAGCCTGTATGTTTGAGGGTGAAGACGGTCTGAATGAAAAAGAGGACGGGGAAGATCACAGCGGATCGTTTTTAAATGCCAATGTGTGGGCGAGAATATCCACGGTGCTGGCAGGACCGGTATTTAATTTCATCCTGGGATTTGTTATTGCATTTATTATGGTAAATCTGATCACGACGATCCGTGATCCTGTGGCGACGGAGATTGTGGACGGCGGTGCGGCACAGGAAGCCGGACTACAGGCAGGAGACAGGATTCTCTCCCTGAATGGCAGTAAAATTCATCTGTATGAAGAAATACAATTGTTTACGCTGACCTACCGGGGCGGGGATGTCGCAGTACAGTATGAGCGTGACGGAGTAAAAGGAACTACAACCCTGACGCCTAAGTATGATGAGAGTACAGGGCGTTATATGATCGGTATCAGTAATGCGGATTTTGTACAGTTATCCGGACTGGACTGCTTCCGTTATTCCTGGTATGAGATGCGTTATTGCGTGACGATGACCTGGAAGAGCCTGGCAATGCTGGTACAGGGGCAGGTATCCAGACAGGATGTGGCAGGACCGGTGGGGATTGCGGTCAATGTAGTAGGCAAGACTTACGAGACTACCAAGGATTACGGTTGGCAGAATGTTCTTGTGAGTATGCTGAACATTACCCTGATGCTTACGGTGAACCTGGGAATCCTGAATCTTCTGCCGGTTCCGGCGTTAGATGGCGGACGACTGGTATTCCTGCTTTGGGAAGCCATTACCCACAGACCGGTACCGCCGGAGAAGGAAGGAATCGTACACTTTATCGGACTGATGTTTTTCATGGTACTGATGGTATTTTTGTTATTCAATGATCTGGTAAATATTTTTGGATAGGATTTTCGGATAGGAAATCATATTCGTTGACAAAGAGCATGCCGCATGGTATGCTCTTTTTACATTCGCGCGTAGCGCGATTCTTGACTTCTTGCCTATCGGCAAAAGATCCCTGAATTAAGAACAGAATTAAAAATAAAATTATATATAAAAATTAGAAGGAGGATCGTGTATGGAGTATGTGACTGCCGATTATTGGCAAAAAGAGGAGCATGCGGGACTGTTTTTATCTCTGCAACAGCGTAAATATCGTAAGAGCGGGCGGAACGCGGTAAGTGCGTGCATATCCGACGATGACAAAATAGTGAGATATCTGCAGGACAGAATAGATGACGAGCTGTCTGGGAAGATTCTTTGGCAGACCGGCAGGGAAGACCTTCTGCGGGAGTGTTTTCAGCAGGAGTTGTCAGCGCTTGGAGAAAACTGCAATTATGCGGGAATATTGTGCGCGGAAGAACGGGTACTTTTGTTCAGCCACGGAAGAATGCGGAATCTTGCGTTTTTCCGGAGGTTCGGAAAAGTAGGATGGAAGATACTTGACGGACAATGCATGGTGGGAGAAGTGGAACCGGGGACAGCGATACTGACAGCGGACAATGCTTTCATCAATTATTGTGAAGAGGAGCTGGCGGAGTGTCTGAAGCCACAGATCACAGAGAATATTTCACCTAAGATCTGTGCCGACCGGGCGGGACGGAGGCTGAGAGAACTGGGAGAGAAGGCAGCAGCACAGGGCGGAAAACATATGGGAGCAGTATGGATCCTGCCGATTCTGGGAGGTGGCAAATGGTAAGAGGGGTATTGGAAGCACACGGATATGAAGAACCGATATTTATCGGAGAAGGCAGCTTCGCGAAGGTCTATCGTGTCAGAGATAAGGAAGGATGTTTTTGGGCATGCAGAGTATCGGAATATTCAGGACAATGGGAGCGGGAATGCAGAAACTGGCAGGAGATCAGGCATCCGCTTTTTCCGGTGTACAGAGAGCACTGGACACAAGACGGGATGGGATATCTGATCATTGAATTCTGGGATGGAATGGATCTGCGGAAAATGTTGGACAGGCGGGGCAGACTGTCACCGGTCACAGCGCTTAATGTGACACTTCAGATCACGGAAGGACTGCAGTATCTGCATGAACGGGAGCATCCGTTTCTTTATCGGGATCTGAAGCCGGAGAATATCCGTATCCGAGAAAACGGCAGAGCGGGAATCCTGGATCTTGGGTGTCTGTGGAACCGGGAGGATGCGTGGTCCGGAGCCGGGAATTATTCTTACAGTGCGCCGGAGCAGTTTACCCGGGGAGAACTGCCGGGAGAGGAAAGCGATGTCTATGCGGTAGGAAGACTTCTGTCAGTGATGCTGGGAGGGGAAAAGGCGCATTTGAAAATATCCGGCAAAGACAGAAGGAGAGAAAAGTGGCTGCGCAGAATTGTGGAGATGACTACCTGCGAAGAGCGGAAAAAGCGTGTTCCGGATATGAAAAATTTAAGGAGACTGCTCCTTGTGACGGATGCTGGCGTAAGGGAGAGGAGATGGGCTGCTAAGGCGGCAGATTTCTACTATGTCCGGAAACTGCATTACCCGTAGCTGTATGCTCCGTGCCCGAACACAATCAATAAAAATTGCAAAAAGTGCTTGCTGTGGAAACGGGAAATGAGTATACTGTAGATAAAGGTTCACGGGGAGATTTTCGGGGACCTGCAGCAAGCAAATTTACATAGCAGGAGGAGAAGAGTTATGCGTTTTTTTATTGATACTGCAAAAGTAGAGGATATTAAGAAAGCAAATGACATGGGGGTTATTTGTGGAGTAACGACCAATCCCTCCCTGATCGCGAAAGAGGGCAGGGATTTCGTAGAGGTGATCAAAGAGATCGCATCCATCGTAGACGGACCGATCAGCGGTGAGGTTAAGGCGACCACCGTAGATGCAGAAGGAATGATCAAGGAAGGAAGAGAGATCGCAGCCATCCATCCCAATATGGTCGTTAAGATTCCTATGACAGTAGAAGGCCTGAAGGCTTGTAAGGTATTAAGCTCCGAAGGTATCAAGACCAATGTGACACTGATCTTTTCCGCGAACCAGGCTCTGTTGGCAGCACGCGCAGGTGCAACCTACGTGTCTCCTTTCCTGGGCAGACTGGATGACATCAGCACGAGAGGTGTAGACCTGATCCGTGATATCGCAGATATTTTCGCTGTAACTGATCTGGATACCCAGATCATCGCGGCAAGCGTACGTAATCCCATCCATGTGACCGATTGTGCACTGGCAGGTGCGGATATCGCCACCGTTCCTTACTCCGTGATCGAGCAGATGGTGAAGCATCCTCTGACCGATGCCGGTATCGCCAAGTTCCAGGCTGACTATAAGGCTGTCTTTGGTGAATAGATTGGCAATAGATATGTGGGATGACTGCTTGCAGGCGAGACCACATATCTATTAGACAATCAAACAGACATGAGCAAGTAGGGCGATAGCCCGGAATGCGAATGGATGTAGCGGTTCGAGAGTGCGGAGCACGGAGAAGCGCGTAGTTCACCTAAGATCCTGACACAGTAAGAAGCTGTACAGAGGTATTCCCCTGTACAGCTTCTTTTTTGATCCTGTCGATTGCGAAGCTTCAGACAGAGCTTATTTCATCTGCTCTTCCTGCTTCTTGATCATACGACGAACCATCTCACCGCCGATGCTTCCTGCTTCCTTAGAAGTAAGGTCACCGTTGTAACCCTCTTTCAGGTTAACGCCCAGCTCAGATGCCACCTCAGTCTTGAAACGATCCATTGCAGCCTTTGCTTCGGGAACTTCTACTCTATTGGTTTTACTTGCCATTTCGTTCACCTCCGTTTGGATTTGGGTTTTCTTGTTTCAGATAAGCGCTTTTTGTGATCACTTATCTTGGTATTAGTATGAGCATCGGCTTTTTTTTCATGCTGGTAAGTTTTTCATTTTTATGTTACACTCAAACAGCAACGAAGGATACGGAGACCGGAAAGCGTGACCAACGATCCACTGACCGGAATCCCACAGAAGTGACTGACCTTTGAAGCTACGTCGTAACTGCGGAAGCTGAGAAGAGAAGGTGTTTTTTTGTTGTCAAAATGTAACTATTCTATGATAGAAAGGCGACAAAACAATGAAAAAGAAAACAAGATTCACAAAAACACTGGCGTTGGTGCTGACCCTGGGGCTGTTATGCAGCGGTCTTGCCGGGTGCGGACAGGCAAGAAACAGCGGGAACACAGCTGAAAGTCTTGCAACAGAGAGCACACAGCCCACATCGGGCACACAGACTAGTGAGAGTATGGAAGCCGCAACGGAAAGTACAGAAGCTACAGCAGAAAATGCGGATGCGGATGGCACGCTTATTCGTGTGGCATCCTTAAAGGGACCGACCTCTTTAGGATTATTATTTTTAATGGACAAAGCGAACAAGGGCGAGACCGCCAATACCTATGAATTCCGGATGGCTACCGGCGCAGACGAGATCCTGCCCCTGATGGTCAAGGGCGATCTGGATATCGCACTGATACCTGCCAATGTGGCAAGTATCCTCTATCATAAGACCCAGGGCGGCGTGGAAGTGATCGACATCAATACCCTGGGCGTATTGTATATGGTATCCGGAGAGGATGGGCTTGCGGATTTTACGGATCTGAAGGGGAAGACCATCTATTTAACCGGAAAAGGAACCACGCCGGACTATGTATTGCAGTATCTGCTGAATGCAAACGGCATGTCTGTGGACGATGTGACACTGGAGTATAAATCCGAAGCCACAGAAGTAGCATCTGTACTGGCTGAGGATCCCACAGCCATCGGCCTGTTGCCGCAACCTTTTGTTACCGCAGCCTGCATGCAGAACGATGCCCTGAAGGTGATCTTTGACTTAAACGAAGAGTGGAATAAGGTACAGGGCGCAAGCGGCAGCAGCATGGTCACCGGTGTCACGGTGGTTCGCAAGGAATTTCTGGAAGAGAATGAAGAAGCTGTGAAAGCCTTTATGGAAGAGCATAAGGCAAGTGCCGAAGCCATCAATGCAGACCCCGCCACCGGTGCTGCACTGGCAGTGGAAGCGCAGATCGTGGCAAAGGAGCCCATTGCGCAGAAAGCAATCCCCGACTGCAACATTACTTATATGGATAAGGCAGAGATGAAGCAGGCACTTTCCGGATACCTTGACGTACTGTTCCACCAGGATTCCCAGTCCATAGGCGGCGGACTCCCGGAATCTGATTTCTATTATGATGCAGAATAAGTATAAAAAATACATCAAAAAATTTATCATTCTGTTCTTCTGGCTGGGCGTATGGCAGGTCACGGCAATGTGCGTGGATAATTCCCTGCTGGTGGAGACACCCATGCAGGCATTGCGAGCACTGGCAACCCTCGTGGGGCAGGCGGAATTCTGGCGTAGCGCCCTTGGCTCGCTGTGGCGCATTGCTGCAGGCTTTTTGCTGGGAGCGGTTATGGGACTGCTGTTAGCGGCGGTAAGTTACAGATACCGTCCGGCAGAGGAAATTCTGCGTCCGTTCATGGTATTCTGCAAGGCAGTACCGGTGGCGGTATTTGCGGTGCTTTTACTGATCTGGTGGGGAGCTTCCCCGCTGGCTGTGGCGGTCTGCTTTTTAGTGGTGTTTCCGAATATTTATCTGAACACACTGGAAGGCTTAAAAAATGCGGACGCAGAACTGATAGAGATGGCAGAAGTATTTCGACTGCCGTTTGTCACCCGTTTTTTCTATATTTATCGCCCGGCGCTAAAGCCGTTCCTGCTCAGCGCGTTTCAATTATCCCTGGGAATGAGCTGGAAATCCGGTGTGGCAGCGGAAGTGATCGGCACGCCGGTGCATTCCATCGGCGGGGCACTGTATCTGGCGAAGATTTACCTCGATACGGCGGATCTGTTTGCCTGGACGG
>ERZ1026878.1564-NODE-1564-length-13395-cov-6.337406_pt1 | contig 13395 bp, 13 predicted proteins | sample MGYA00380169_ERZ1026878 | MGnify/ENA primary metagenome ERZ1026878 (study PRJEB33269, sample SAMEA4719805) | human gut metagenome | biome: human-associated habitat; feature: organic feature; material: feces | place: Cameroon | collected 2013-10 ...
AACGGGTGTCGATGCCGCGCTGCGCGACGATCTGTTCCAGCGGCCGTCGGCGTTGACGACCCAGGCATCACGCGAGGATCGCGGCGGGTTAGGGCTGCTGATTGTGAAACGGATGCTGGAGCTGCACGGAGGCGGGATCAGGCTGATGGAGTCGGTGAGTGGGGCGCGTTTTCGCTTCTTTGTTCCGCTGTAGAATTGCCGGATGACGCTACGCTTATCCGGCCTGGAATTCCCCCCGTAGGCCGGGTAAGGCGTAGCCGCCACCCGGCAAAAAAATCTTACTGCGGGAACCACTGCTCGCTGATTTTCTGATACGTACCGTCGGCTTTAATCGCTTTCAGCGCGCCGTTCAGTTTTTCCAGCAGGGCTTTGTTATCCGGACGAACCGCGATACCCAGACCCGTGCCGAAGTACTGTGGATCGGTCACTTTTTCCGTGGCGGTGCCCAGCTGCGGGTTGGTTTTCAGCCATTCGTTCACCACGGCGGTATCACCGAATACGCCATCGATACGGCCGTTTTTCAGGTCGATAATCGCATTCTGGTAGCTGTCATAGGCCACGGTTTTCACTTCAGGATGCTTGTCCTGCAGGTACTTCTGGTGGGTGGTGCCGTTTTCCATCCCGATGCGTTTGCCTTTCAGCTCGTCGAAGGACTTGTACGCCCCTTTCTTCGCAATCACCACCGCCGAGTTGGCGTAGTACGGGTCGGTGAAGGCCACCTGCTTGCTGCGCTCAGGCGTGATGTCCATCCCGGAGATCACCGCATCGTATTTTTTAAATTTCAGCGACGGGATCAGGCTGTCGAAGGCATGGTTGGTAAAGGTGCAGTCGGCCTGCATCTGTTTGCACAGCGCTTTCGCCAGGTCGATATCGAAACCGACGATCTGGTTGCTGGCATCCAGCGATTCAAACGGTGGATAGGTGGCGGAAACGCCAAAATTGATTTTATCCGCAGCGGATGCGCCAGCGGCGAACGTTGCCAGTAAGGCGGCCAGAACTAACTTTTTCATTATCATACTCCCGTCTGTAGGTCCTATGAATAAACAATGCCAGTAAATGAATTTATATTCAATAAAAATGATTAAATATTATTTGTGATATAAAAAAAAGCGGATAACCAGAAGGTTACCCGCATTGATGTTTATAATTTATGCATTCTGTAGGTCGGGTAAGGCGAAGCCGCCACCCGACTAATTCCGGCGCTCAAACGCCAGCGCTTTACGCTCGATCAGGCGCATCATCAGCGTCAGTAGACCGTTCACCACCAGATACACCACGCCCGCCGCACCGAACACCATCACATCATAGGTGCGTCCGTACAGCAGCTGTCCGTGCCCCATCACTTCCATCAGGGTGATGGTGTAGGCCAGAGAGGTACTCTTGAACACCAGCACCACTTCGTTGGAGTAAGAGGAGAGGGCGCGCTTAAAGGCGTACGGCAGCAGGATCGCCAGCGTGTCTTTCTTGCTCATGCCCAGCGCCCCGCAGGACTGCCACTGTCCTTCCGGAATGGCACGGATCGCCCCATAGAACAGTTGGGTGGTATAGGCCGCACTGTTCAGCGAAAGGGCTATCAGGGCACACAGCCACGGCTCAGAAAGCAGGTGCCAGATAACCGGATACTCCTGCAGCGACGGGAACTGGCCCGGGCCGTAATAAATCAGGAATATCTGCACCAGCAGCGGCGTACCGGTAAACAGGGTGATATAAGCGCGCACAATCCACACCAGCACCGGCGTTTTCAGCGTCAGGATGATGGTGAAAATGAGCGCCAGGATCAGCGCCACGATGATGGACGCCACGGTCAGCGTCAGGCTGGTGTGCAGCCCTTTCATCAGCTCGGGAAAGTATTCAAGCATCAGCCTGGTCTCCGTTCAAAGCGCGTGGCACGCAGGTCAATACGCTTGAGGATGTACTGACTGAGCAACGTGATCACCAGGTAGATCGCCGCCGCCACAATGTACCAGGTAAAGGGTTCCTGGGTACGGGTGGCGATGCTTTTGGTTTGCAGCATCAAATCGTTAACGCTTATCAGGCTTACCAGCGCGGTATCTTTCAGCAGCACCAGCCACTGGTTGCCGAGGCCCGGCAGGGCATGACGCCACATCTGCGGCATCACCAGACGGAAGAAGATCGCGGATTTCGACAACCCTAACGCCTGACCCGACTCCCATTGCCCCTGCGGCACGGCCTTCAGCGCACCGCGCAGGGTTTGCGACGCGTACGCGGAGTAGAGCAGGGAGAGGGCAATCACGCCGCACAGGAACGGGCTGACGTCGAAGTTCTCAATCTGCATCTGCACCGGGATCTGCGCAAAACCGAGATTGAGGGTAAAGCCGTCCGACAGCGTAAGCAGCAGCTGTGAGGAGCCGAAATAGATAAACAGGACCACCAGAATTTCCGGTAGTCCACGCAGCACGGTGACCAGCGCGGAGCCTGTCCAGGCGACGGGGAACCATTTCGCGGATTCCCACACCGCAAAGAACATCGCCAGCACCAGGCCGATAATCAGTGCGCAAACGGCAAGGCCGACGGTCATCCCGGCGGCGCTTGCTAAAGGAAAAATTTCATTCATCAGGAATTACTTCTGGAACCATTTTTTGTAGATGGTTTCGTAGGTGCCGTCTTTCTTCACTTTTTCCAGCGCAGCGTTGAATTTCTGCTGCAGCTCAGTGTTGCCCTGACGAACGGCAATCCCCAGACCGGTACCGAAGTAGTCCTTATCGGTCACTTTGTCGCCCACTGGCGCCAGCTTGTCGTTGGCTTTCAGCCATTCAGTCACGACCGCGGTGTCACCAAATACGCCATCGATACGGCCATTTTGCAGATCCAGCTTCGCGTTCTGGTAGCTGTCATACGGAACGGTGGTGATTTCCGGATGCTTATCCATGATGAATTTCTGGTGGGTGGTGCCGTTCTGCACGCCCACTTTTTTGCCTTTCAGCTGATCGACAGAGGTGAATTTGCCTTTCTGACCAATGAACAGGGCGGAGTTGTCGTAGTACGGGGTGGTGAACAGCACCTGCTTTTCACGCTCTGGGGTGATGTCCATACCGGCCATCACGGCGTCGATACGGCGGAACTTCAGGCTTGGGATCAGGCTGTCGAACGCCTGGTTGCTGAAGGTGCAGGTCGCATCGATCTCTTTACACAGGGCATTCGCCAGGTCTACGTCGAAGCCAACAATTTTGTTGTTCGCATCCATAGACTCAAACGGAGGATAAGAGGCTTCCGTGGCGAAACGAATGGTCTGGGCTGCGGTAGCGGAAAGGGTAACGCCAGCAAGCAGCACGGCAAGTAATACTTTTTTCATTATATTTCCCCTGACACAATCAATGAGATAAATAGTTTTTGAAGGCATCGGTTTGCGGGTTCGCGAAGCAGCTCGCATCACCTTGCTCAACGATATACCCGTTTTCCATATAGACCACACGGCTGGCGGTTTTTCGCGCCACTTCCACTTCGTGGGTGACGATAACCTGCGTAATGTTGGTTTCCGCCAGCTCGCGAATGATGCTGACGATCTGAGCGGTGATTTCCGGGTCCAGCGCCGCCGTCGGTTCATCAAACAGCAGTACCGCAGGCTCCATCATCAGCGCACGGGCAATCGCCACGCGCTGCTGCTGGCCACCGGAAAGGTGCAGCGGGTAGCGGTCGCTGTAGGGCTTAAGGCGCAGACGCTCCAGCAGCTTTTCCGCACGCGCGATCGCCTGATCCTTGCTTAAGCCCAGCACGCGGCATGGCGCTTCAATCAGGTTTTGCAGTACGGTGAGATGCGGCCAGAGATTGTATTGCTGGAAGACCATGCCGACGTTTTGACGCAGTTCGCGAATCGCCTTATCAGAGGGCGTTTTGGCGAAGTCAAAATGGTTACCGGCGATAGCCAGCGTACCTGAACGGGGCATTTCAAGCAGATTAAGGACACGCAGAAGGGAGCTTTTGCCTGCGCCGCTAGGACCCAGCAAAACCAGCGTTTCGCCTTCCGGGCAGTTCAGCGTGATGTCAAACAGCGCCTGGTGTGCGCCGTAGAAGCAGTTAATGCCGTTTAGTTTAATACTCATCGGGGCAGTCTTTACTCATCCAGGCAATCTATAGCAATTGAGGCCGCAGATAGTACCGTTGACAGAATAGTTATGCAATATTTCTGCGTTAAAAGTTAAATATAACCCGTGTTTCCCCTTAAACATAGCACAAAATAGCGAGCGGCAAGGTCGGCGAGTATAAATGTCGGCATTCCGCATGAAATGCCGCACATTTTACGGGGGTTACCGCGCGGTATCGCAGAAGTTAGCGATTCTCAATCGACTGGCGAAGCGTGCCGGCCGGGGCATGAACGCTGCCGCCAACGTAGCGAACGTCGTCCACCGCCCAGCACTGGCCTTCACGGATCATCAGCACTTCATCCTGCCAGGTTTGGCTGCCCTGGGTCAGCTTCACGCGCAGCGGAATATTTCGCGCATCGGTGTTCGGAATGGTGGACGCGCTGGCCACCTCGGCGCTGTCTGGCAGCGTGGTGCGGCTGGAGAACGGGTCGGACTTCAGCAGCGCGTTGTGCTGCGGATCGCGGGTGGCGTCGTTGAGCAGTTTTGCCAGCCCATCGCTCAGGTAAGGACGCAGACCGGTAAGATCGTTGCTGCGGTGCTGAATGCGATAATCATAGAACTGTTGCGCCACGGTATCCGGCCCGCCCTCGATACAGGGGCCGCTGCGGGTACCGATATCCTTAAAGGCTGGCGTGACCGTGGTGGTACAGGCGCTGAGCACCAGCGCGCAGGGCACTAAAAGTGTTAAAGCTGAATAGCGCATGTTGATTTCCTTATTTATTAACTATCCTTTCAATCATAGCGTAACGAACCGATAATGCTGTCCCTAAGGCATTGAACGCTAAAGAAGGAGAGAAACCATGCAGTTTTCAACAACGCCAACCCTGGAAGGGCAGACCATTACCGAGTATTGCGGCGTGGTCACCGGTGAAGCGATTCTCGGTGCCAATATCTTCCGTGACTTTTTTGCCGGAATTCGCGATATCGTGGGTGGCCGCTCTGGCGCGTACGAAAAAGAGCTGCGCAAAGCGCGCGAAATTGCTTTTAAAGAGCTCGGCGAGCAGGCGCAAGCCCTCGGCGCGGATGCGGTTGTGGGGATCGACATCGACTACGAAACGGTCGGCAAAGACGGCAGCATGCTGATGGTGAGCGTAAGCGGTACGGCGGTGAAAACCCTGCGATGAGGCGTGCGTTTGCCCCACTCCTGCTGGCGCTGTTGCTGGCAGGATGTGTCTCGGAAAAAGGGATTGTCGATAAAGGTGCCTACGAGCTGGATACGCGCCATCAGGCCCAGGCGGCGTATCCGCGCATAAAGGTGCTGGTTCTTCACTACACCGCGGATGATTTTGACAGCTCGCTGGCCACGCTGACGGATAAAAACGTCAGCTCTCACTATTTGATCCCTGCCACACCGCCAGCCCCCGACGGTAAGCCGCGCATCTGGCAGCTGGTGCCTGAAAGCGAACTGGCGTGGCATGCGGGTATCAGCTTCTGGCGCGGCACCAACCGTATCAATGATACCTCGGTGGGCATAGAGCTGGAGAACCGTGGCTGGCAGAAAACGGCCGGAGTGAAGCATTTTACGCCGTTCGCACCAGCGCAAATTGCGGCGCTGGTCCCGCTTGCTAAAGACATTATCGCCCGCTACAACATCAAGCCTGAGAACGTGGTGGCTCACGCGGATATTGCGCCGCAGCGCAAGGACGATCCCGGCCCGCTTTTCCCCTGGCGTGAGCTGGCGCAGCAGGGGATTGGCGCCTGGCCTGATGCTGACCGGGTGGCGTTTTATATGAATGGGCGGCCGCCTTATCAGCCGGTGGACACCGCCGCGCTGCTGGATCTGCTCGCGCGCTATGGTTACGAAGTGCCCGATAACAGCACTCCCGCCCAGCAGAAACGCATCATCATGGTGTTCCAGATGCACTTCAGGCCGCAGTTGTGGAACGGTGTCGCGGATGTCGAAACGCTGGCCATCGCCGAAGCGCTTCTGGAGAAATACGGGCAGGGGTAATTCTTCGGAAAGCCCCCGAAAGAAAGATTAGCTATAAATGCGCTTAAGATTAATCTTAAGTACATTCTCAATTCATTTTAAGTTAATTGATTTAAAATTGTCCTCAATTAAGATGGATTCATCGATTCACAGCATGAATCAAATTAAAAAAACAGCGCTTGTTTGGTTTTTTTAATTTTAAAAGAATACGAAATTAACTTTACGGCAACATTTATCGCTGCCGATCACTTTCCCTTTTAAACATCTTAATCAGGTATAACAATGTTAAGCATTTTCAGTAAAAAAACGCGTCCTCATCATGAAATGGCAGCCATTATTGCGTCAACGTCTGGTTACGAAGAAAAAACGTTAAAAAAATGGCAACGAATTTCCACACAAAACTCGGATAATATTCATATTATCATCAGCGGTGAAGTTGAGTTCCGCCGCAGTTCTGATGATTTATGCTTATTCACGCTGGAGGGACAATGTATTTTTGGCCTCTCCGCCATTTTTTACAACTCGGCACACATGCACGGCGTTGTGCGCACCAACACCGTAATACGCACCATTCATAAAGATGATTTCCAGCGGTTAATGACCGAGCAGGGGCTGTGGCCTGAGTTAACCAAAGTGCTGGCATGGTATATCTGTATGCTCAGCAAACGTGATGACCGTTTAGTTGCCCGCAGCGCGTATTCCGTGGTGCGTGAATTCCTGATTGAAATTAACGAGCTGATTGTTCAGCAGCAGCGAGATATTAATATTTACGATTATATTCAGGAATACACCAACCTGGCACGCAGTACCATTATCAAAATTCTCTCCGACCTGAAAAAAGGCCAATATATTGTGGTAGAAAAAGGGCGGTTGATTAGCCTGACCACGTTACCGGAAAAATATTAGTCTCCTCCTGCGTCTCCTTTTATCACCGAAGGAGACGCATTTTGCGTTTCATCGACCGGTGGTGCCGGCATTTTTCCCTTCGCTATATCATCCTGCTGCTGTTTTAACGCCTGCATAAATAACGCTTTTAACGCACCGTCATCCTCAGATGTCGTCGCCTGTTCGTGTGCCTCGGTGCCGGGTAAGGTATCTCGCGAGGTGTCATGCGTGACGGAGCTATCCGGTAAGGTGCCATCAGGCGCCTGCTGCCAGTCATTTTCGTCGCTGTTGATCGGCATATTCTCCATCGGCGGTAAATCGTCCTTTATTTTCACCGGCTGCGGTTTGGGCTGCGGGTGCGGGAACGGCTTCGTTACATAGATATAATGCATATCCGAGAGGCTGGTTTCCGGCTTCGCGACGCTGACCTTTTTCACCACCGGCGCCGGATGGCGTAAGTTCCAGTACACATGGGCATAAAGCCCGGCGACGATCAGCGCGCACATCCCCAGACACCAGAGCGTGACCACGCTGAACATTTTACTGAACGACGGTAACCGCCAGGAAAACCAGACCGGTTCCCCGGTGGTATAGCTGCGCTGGGCAGCGAGACAGATAGTAGACATTATGCGTGCTTCTCTTGCGTGTTCGGGGGGGTCTGCGATGCCTGGATCTGAACGCTCGGTGTGGTATGCGTTTCGCGCATCAGCTGCATCAGGGTCTCTTCCCCCGGGATACCGTCGACGCGAAGGTGCATCTTCTCCTGGAATTCGCGGGTGCGTTTCATCAGCTCCGCCGTCCAGTTTTTATCGTGCGTTTCGTTTTCACCGAGCGCGACGCTGAGCTGCTGATCCAGCCACTCAAGATCTTTGCTGTCGCTGGCCGCGGTAATTTCATCTTTGCCGGAAGGCGTCAGGCGGTGAAGCAGGGTGTAACTTCCCGTGGCGTGTTGGGTATACCAGGCGCGGCTCACCTGCCAGGTCCGGTTGTTCATCAGCAGATCCAGAGAGTTTTTTCCGGCGCGCGCCACCACGGCGTAGTTAATGTGGTTGCCCATTTTGACTTCACTGACCCACGGGTACCCTTCGCTGGCCAGGGTATCCAGACTGGCCGTTCCCTGTTTACACATCAGGTTCACTTTGGCCGCGTTCTGACACAGGGCGTCGTCTGCTGAAGCGTCATACCCCCACATGGCGTACAGCTGGTGCATGGCATCAGGCTGATTCACCACCTCGTTTTCGATAACCGGAACCACCGGCGCGTCTGGCGTTTTGACTGGCTGTTTCCAGCTGGCCGGCACCGGCAGCGCCACCGGCAGTTTTGCCGTAATGGAAGAGGTCATCATCCAGCCGCAGGCAGCGAACAGGACGGAGGCGAACAGCCCGACGGTAGCCAGCGCTTTACCGCGTTTCGGCGCCGGGAGCACTTCGCCGAGGGCCAGACGCAGATGGCGAGGCCCGACGTTCGGCGCGCGTTCGGTCCAGGCGGCCAGCATTGAGAGATGCGCCAGCGCATTCAGCTTGCTGATATTACCTTTGGTCAGGGCGTGGATTTTTTTCACGCGAGCAGGCGTCAGCGGGGAGATCGCTGCGCCGTGCTCTTCGCACTGGTCGTCGACATAGCGCAGGAACTCGCGGCAGGTCAGGTTACGCAGCGTGTGGCGGGTCAGAACAAACGCCTGCAGCGCGGAGTCTGTCAGCATCGTCTCCCTGTCTTCACTGCCCATCAGGATGACCGATAAACGCACGTCCAGCTCCTGCGCACGCGTGAGCAGCATGGCCAGCAGATCATAGCAGTTGTGCTTCATCGCCTCAGCATGGGTGATGACCAGCACCTTCTGCGCGGCACGGGCATCGCGCCACTGGCGCAGCACGGCATCCACGGCCTGCAGTTTATTTTTGCTCTCTTTCACCGACGGGTTGAGCTTATAAAGGAGAGAATTGGCGCTCAGCTTCGGAAAGGCATTAACCGGGATGACGGCGTTGCTGCGATTTAACGCCTCGCTGAACTGCCCCAGCAGTTCGCTGTCGTGGTAAAAGAGCCCGGTGATCCCTGCCTGCTGGCTTTTTTCTTTCAGAAGATTGAACACATCCTGATGATAAGGCACCAGAAAATCACCCGATTTGCGGGTGATATTTCTGAACGGAGGGGTACTGAATTTAAAATGACTCTGATACATAGCGACTAACCGTCTCATCTCTTTAATAGCAATGGGCGAAAAGTACGGGATGCACCAGGCCTGGTCAATTTAACACCAGAGTAAAAATAACCTGCCGTCAGGCTCTAACATTCCCCTTTTTTCCGGTCAATCATTTTCTTCATTAAAGTTAATAGCGAAGCCGATAGTCCACCTTCAGGGGGCTGATTATTATTAGCTCACTCAGTGATGCAGCACGTCGCTGCAAATGACTGCTTTGCTAAAAGGCCAGATAAATAATGAGGAACGCATTCCTTTCCCGTTTAATGACACCCTGCGTCATGCTTGTCATGCTGATATTCTGCAGCCAGCAGGGATATGTCGTTTATAAAGATTATAAGAAGGTTACGAATAAGTTAGCGAATGCTGATAAGCCAGCGCTAAAAAAACCTGACGCTGAAAAATCCTTTGGGCTTTTCACCGCCGCAGTGCGTCAAAGCAACGCGCCGGCCGCGGCAAAAGCGCCACTGTCGGCAGAGATTGAGGGCATTATTCGTAGCGATGAATCCTGGTTATCGTTCGCCGTGATCAAGACGCCCGCCGGTCAGCAGAGCTACCGGGAAGGGGAGCCACTGGTGGGCTTTGACGATGCCTATGTAAGTGAAATTAATCAAGATAATGTGGTGGTGCAGTACGAGGGGGCGAAACAGACGCTGGCCCTCAATAAACCGGCGTATTTCAAGGGCGGTGTTGACAGCGCCCCGGTTACCAAATCGAAAAAAGATGCCGGCGCCGACAGTCTGCATCTCGATGATTATCTGGTGTTAAAACCGTTAATCGATAAAGGCCAACTGGAAGGCTTTACTATTAATCCACGGAACGCAACGCCTTTTTACCATAATGCAGGACTGGAAAAAGGCGACGTGGTGTTGAAAGTCAATGACGTCGATATGACGCAAGAAGCGCAGGCGAAAAATATCATCGCCAACTGGTCGAAAATGAAAGAAGCGGATGTTGTCGTCAGACGGCACGCTCACCTTGAAAATATTCGGGTTAATGTATTCAACAATTAACAAGTGTACATCATGAAGAAATTTCCGTGGGCGTGCGTAGCGCTGACCGCATTGTCGTTATATTCCGGTTCGCTGCTTGCAGCCAACTTTAGCGCCAGTTTTAAAAATACCGATATCCGCGAATTTATCGATACGGTAAGTCGTAATCTGAATAAAACCATACTCGTCGACCCGTCCGTTCAGGGCACCGTGTCGGTGAGAACCTATAACGTGCTGTCGGAGGAGGAATATTATCAGTTCTTCCTGAGCGTGCTGGACCTGTATGGTCTGTCGGTTATTCCGATGGATAACGGCATGGTCAAAGTGGTGCGTTCAAGCGTGGCGCGTACTGCCGGTGTGCCGGTGGCCGACAGCAAAAACCCTGGCAAAGGGGATGAGATCATCACCCGCGTGGTGCGTATGGAAAACGTCCCGGTGCGCGAGCTGGCGCCGTTGCTGCGCCAGCTGAACGACGCTTCGGGCATCGGTAACGTGGTCCATTTTGAACCTTCAAACGTGCTGTTGTTAACCGGTAAAGCCTCGGTGGTGAACCGCCTGGTGGATCTGGTGGAGCGCGTGGATCGTTCCGGCATGCAGCGTCGTGAAATCGTGCCGCTGCGCTATGCCTCCGCCAAAGAGCTCTCTGACATGTTGAATAACCTCAACAATGAAGAGCAGAAAGGGCAGAACGCGCCGCAGCTGGCAACCAAAGTGGTGGCCGATGACGAAACCAACAGCCTGGTGATCAGTGGGACGGAAGATGCGCGTGCGCGCACCCGGTCGCTGATCGGTCAGCTCGACCGCGAACAGAATAACGAGGGCAATACCCGCGTCTTTTACCTGAAGTACGCCAACGCCTCAAAAGTGGTGCCGGTGCTGACCGGTATTGGTGAGCAGCTAAAAGACAAAGCGGGTACGCCGAAAAGCAAAACCGCAAGCCCTTCAGGGGATCTGAATATTACCGCCGATGATGCGACCAACTCCCTGGTGATCACCGCCCAGCCAAACGTCATGAACTCGCTGGAGAAGGTGATCGACAAGCTGGATATTCGCCGTCCGCAGGTGCTGGTGGAAGCGATCATTGCTGAGGTACAGGATGGCAACGGCCTGGATCTCGGCGTGCAGTGGACCAGCTCACACGGCGGCGTGCAGTTTGGCTCGACCGGTCTGCCGATCAGCCAGATTAAGAACAAGACGCTGAAAACGGCCAGCTTTACCGGCCTGGCGACCGGCTTCTTTAACGGCGACTTTGGTGCGCTAATGACTGCGCTGTCGACCACCGGTAAGAACGACATTCTCTCCACGCCGAGCGTGGTCACGCTGGATAACAAAGAAGCGTCGTTCAACGTCGGTCAGGATGTGCCGGTACTGTCCGGCTCCCAGACCACCAGCGGTGACAACGTCTTTAACTCGGTTGAACGTAAAACCGTCGGTACCAAGCTGAAGATTGTGCCGCAGATCAACGACGGGGATATGATCCACCTGAAGATCGAACAGGAAGTCTCCAGCGTCGATGCCAGCGCCACCACGGACGCCAGCCTGGGGCCAACCTTCAACACCCGCACCATCAATAACGAAGTGATGGTTCACAGTGGCCAGACGGTGGTGCTCGGCGGGTTGATGGAGAATGTCAACAAACAGAACGTGTCAAAAGTGCCGCTACTGGGTGACCTGCCGCTGGTGGGACAGCTGTTCCGCTATACCTCGCAGGACACGTCGAAACGTAACCTGATGGTGTTTATCCACACCACCGTGCTGCGTGATGACGACAACTACAGCGCGGCGACGAAAGAGAAATACGATCAGATCCGCGCCCGTCAGCAGCAGCGTATGGAAGAGCAGAAGCTGGGGATTATTGAAAACAGTGATAACCCGGTACTGCCGGCACTTCCGCCGCAAAGCCGTTCGACGCCGGTGGGGACGACTGCGCCGTCATCGACCCGCAATCCCTTCAAAGAGTAAGCGGAGGTGATGCGTGGATGAACTGACGAAACAGCTTTGCACCAGCAGCTTTGCGAAAGACAACGGCATCCTGTTCTGGAACGACACGGTCTATATCCGTGAAGATGTGCCCGCGTTTGCGCTGCTGGAGATGCGCCGGGTGCTGGGGCGCGCCTTTGTGCCCCAGACACTGAGCGCCGAAGCGTTTGATGAAATGCTGGCCAAAATCTGGCAGCAGAACAGCGGCGTTTCGCAGCAGCTGGTGGACGACATGGATGCGGATATCGATCTGATGGCGTTAACTGAGGAGATCCCGGACAACGAAGATCTGCTGGATAACGACGAAAACTCGCCGGTGATCCGCCTGATCAACGCCATTCTTGGCGAAGCGGTGAAAGACGGCGCCTCGGATATCCATATCGAAACCTTCGAGCGCACGCTGAGCATCCGTTTTCGCGTTGACGGCGTGCTGCGCCCGGTACTGCAGCCGGCGCGTAAGCTGGCGCCGCTGCTGGTGTCGCGTATTAAGGTGATGTCGAAGCTCGATATCGCCGAAAAACGACTGCCGCAGGATGGCCGTATCTCCCTGCGCATTGGCCGTAAAGCGATCGACGTGCGTGTCTCGACTATTCCGTCGCAGTACGGCGAGCGCGTGGTCATGCGTCTGCTTGATAAGAGCAACCTGAAGCCGGACATCAACAAGCTCGGGCTAATTGATGAAGAGCTGGAAAAACTGAAAGGGCTGATTGCTCGCCCGCACGGCATTATCCTGGTCACCGGGCCGACAGGCTCCGGTAAAAGTACCACCCTGTACGCCATTCTGTCGGCGCTGAACGGCCATGAACGTAACATCCTGACCGTCGAAGATCCGATTGAGTATGAGCTGGAAGGGGTGGGGCAGACGCAGGTGAACCCGCGCGTGGACATGACCTTTGCCCGCGGCCTGCGCGCCATTTTGCGTCAGGATCCGGACGTGGTGATGATCGGGGAGATTCGTGACGGCGAAACCGCGCAAATTGCGGTGCAGGCGTCGCTCACCGGTCACCTGGTCATGTCTACGCTGCACACCAACAGTGCGGCGGGGGCGATCACCCGTCTGCGGGATATGGGCCTTGAGTCCTTCTTGATTGGTTCATCGCTACTTGGCGTCATTGCCCAGCGTCTGGTGCGGCGGCTGTGTCCGCACTGCCGGACCACCAGTCCGCTGGACGACAATGAAAAAGCGCTGTTTAGCTTTATGGATAAACCGCCGAAGGCCATCTATCGCGCCGTGGGCTGCGAACACTGCCGTCAGAGCGGGTATCAGGGGCGGGCGGGTATTCATGAATTTCTGGTGGTCGACAGCGC
>ERZ1026878.1569-NODE-1569-length-13351-cov-14.815734_pt1 | contig 13351 bp, 16 predicted proteins | sample MGYA00380169_ERZ1026878 | MGnify/ENA primary metagenome ERZ1026878 (study PRJEB33269, sample SAMEA4719805) | human gut metagenome | biome: human-associated habitat; feature: organic feature; material: feces | place: Cameroon | collected 2013-10 ...
CATACATAACTATAATGAAGTCATACAAAGTTACTTAGAGGACATTATTATGAATATTTTAGGTTACATCAACAAACTAATTTACACCGACATTGATGCATACAAAGTATTTGAAGAAAATGGCAAAACTTATGCTGTTAAAGTCGAAAAGAAAATCGACAATAGCAAAGTTGAAGCTATCAATGGCGGATTTTGCCGAGTTGTATTAAACAATTCTGAATTATATGCAGATCCAAACTGTGAAATTGTTGAAATTGGAAAGCCTTTTGAAATTACTAAGAAAAATGGTGTATGGGGCTACAAAAATTTCGTGTCAAGAAATTATCTACATGGCTGTTGTGCCATTAAAGAGGGTTGCAACGATTTAGAACTTGAACAGGGTGAAGAGTTTGACACAATCTATGAACTAACAAAAACAGGAAAAAGAAAAACTACATTTGTAAAATTAGGTAACATCGAAAATGAGTGTCACTACTTCAAGGATATGAACTTTTAATCAACAAAGGGCAGAAATGCCCTTATTATTGGAGATCTAAGTTATGAATACCTATGTAGCCTTGCATAAGGCAATAAGAGAGCATCTGTATGATGGCAAAATGGCTGTATATATTACCAGTGGGGATAAAGTCTCTTTTTTAGGTAATGTTAATTTAAAGAATAAAGACAGCATACTAAACTTCGTTTCTCAATATGGAGATCATGAAGTTGTTGGTATCAGGATGCTAGGTATTACAATCAGCAATAAGTTTTTAGACTATGTATCTACTGACGATAAAGATAGGCTAATGAGGTTAATCGAAGATGAAATATAGACAAGATCAATTCAAAGAGTTTTTTGCAGATTTCGTCAAAGAACAAGAAAAAGAGGGTAAACACATCGACACAAGTCCGATGCGTAAACGTACACCTGTTTATGATGCTAAGGCAATAGATGATCCGATAGACGTTGACGAAAAATATTTAATTGGCTTTGTACCACTGGGAAATGAAGATGAAATTATCTAAAGAAGTAGTCGATAAATATATCGACCAAACACTAGCAGATGCTGAATTTCGCAAAATCGGCAAGACATATAGTGCATATAACCGTAAACTCAATGCGGTTATATATTGGAATAAGCGTAACGTACATTATTGTGATACTCAATTTCAATTCACAGTAAGCAACGAATACAGCTACATCAGACCAAATGGAGTAGTTAAGTACAATACATTAGCTGGTGATCCTGAATTATTGAGCTATCTAATTAAAAAACTTACCAAAGCTAGGAGTAAATAAAAATGAGCCAGCACTCACAAGCTGGCTCACAGATTGATATATCTAAGCTCACTAATATCATTACTCATTTGAATACGTTTTATCCTATCGTATCGTTACGATTTTTGAATATAAATACGTATAAAAATTATTATGACACGTAGGTGATACATAGGTCACGCAGATACTTTTTATATCGTTGTACCTATAAAATACTTATAAATCAATACGATCACACGTCACGTACGTACTTTTAACTTCTTTAAATAATTTGCACACAGAATTTTAAATTCTGTTAGTAAAAATAAATAAATATATAATAATATATATTGTTACCTACGTATTATATAGGCTAAGTTATTGATTTTAAACGATAAAATTTGACAACGGTATAAAAACTATCTGCGTACCGTACCTCGTTAAGTCATTGATTTATAAGAAAAAGCCGATACACAGGGTATAAAAACTATCTGCGTATCATGTGTGTACGTATAATTATTGTTTGTTTACAGAAGAATTTTTTAAGCATATACTTGTCTATATGCTGAATTATTTAAGCATATAAATATTAACAAAGGAGATTTTATGTATGAGAAAAGATCAAAGTAAAGAAGAACTAGCAATTAGAGTTGAATTGGCTAAAAGACAGATGTCGATAGCTGAATTAGCCGAAGCAGTTGGTGTCTCACGTGGTTACATGTACGATTTTTTACATGGAGCACGTAAAGGTGTCGAATTACGAAAGAAAATTTATAAATTTTTAAACTTACAATAATTTTTAAAAAATGGAGATTTGCAAAATGAAAAAATTAGTTTTACTTGCATTAGTTATATCTAATATTGCGTACGCTGGTGTATGCGAAAATGGTCATTATATCGAGCATGAGAAAGGCATCACATACGATTATGGAGTTTCGGAAAAATGCGCTAACACTGCACTAGATGAACGTAATGCTATTGATGCTCTCACACAAGAAGTGCCACAAGAAGAACAGAAAAAAGAAAAAGATTTGGGTGACTTTTTAATGGGGATTTTCTTAGAATGATTAAACTATTACCCCATCAGCAAAAAGTCCTGAATGATACTATGCAACTTAATCGAGTTGCATATTTCCTTGACATGGGGCTAGGAAAAACATACGTTGGCACTGAAAAGATGTACCAGCTTGATAACTCACTTAATTTATTGATTTGCCAAAAATCAAAAATTAAAGATTGGAGCGATCATATAAGCAAAAATTACCATGATTATCAAGTGTTCAATCTCACTAATAAAAAAGACTTCGATGAATTTATAGCTTGTGCTAGCTTAACTATCTACTGCGTTGGCATCATAAACTATGAGCTAGCGTGGAGACGTAAAGAATTATTAAACCTGAAAGAGTTTACTTTGATGCTTGATGAAAGTTCACTCATTCAAAATGAACAGGCAAAACAGACTAAGTTTATTCTTAATCTTAAGCCTGAGAATGTTATTCTGCTATCAGGTACACCTGTCTCAGGCAAATATGAAAGATTATGGTCGCAGTGTCGCCTGTTAGGCTGGAATATAAGTCATCACGCATACGATAGCACTTATGTTAATTATGTTTTAGCTGATTTCGGAGTTGGCTATCCTGTAAGGATTGTTGATAAACATAACCCATACAAAAATGTTGAACACCTGAAATTCAATCTTAGAATTCACGGTGCTGTTTTTATGAAAACCGAGGAAGTGCTCACACTACCTGAGCAGATTTTCACTACTTTAACTGTACCAGCTCCTAAAGAATATCGTAAATTCTTAAAAGCTGGCATCACTACGATTGATAATGTTGAGCTTATAGGCTCTACAGCTCTAACTAAGAGACTATACGCAAGGCAGATATGCTCACAATACAACAACCGTAAACTTGATGCGTTAAAAGACTTAATCAATTCAAGCAATGATAGATTTATTGTATTTTACAATTTCAACGATGAGCTTGATAAACTCAAAGCTGTAGCTAAAGACAGACCACTATCAATAGTCAACGGTCAAGTTAAAGATCTATCAGCGTATGAGAATGAAGAGAATAGTGTCACATTAGTGCAATATCAAGCTGGAGCACTGGGCTTAAATCTGCAAAAGTGCAACAAAATGATTTTCTTCTCTCTACCTGAAAGAAGTGATCTATTTGAACAAGCAAAGAAGCGCATCCATCGCATAGGTACAACAAATACTTGTTTTTACTGGATATTAAGCGCAGAAAATACTATTGATGGTGCTATTTATAAAGCATTAGAGCAGAAAAAAGACTTTACAGATGAACTCTTTAAGGAATATCTAAAATGATTGAAATTCACAATGATGATTGTTTAACTATGCTGAAAGGCATTGAGTCTAAGTCTGTTGATTTAGTTGTGACCGATCCACCATACAAAGTCGATACTAAAGGAGCTGGTGCGTACGGCTCAGTTACACAATTTAAGCAAATCGAGTGTATGAATAATGGTATCAAAGACGAAGTGCTAGATGAACTATGTCGAGTTATGAAAAAGATAAATATTTATCTTTTTTGCAGTAAGAAGCAATTAGTGCCACTAATCAATTACTTTACAGATAAAAAATGCAACTGGAATTTATTAACATGGCATAAAACAAATCCTATACCTACTTGTAATAATAAGTATTTACCTGATACAGAATACGTATTATTTTTCAGAGAAAAAGGTGTGAAAATTCAAGGCACTTATGATACAAAAAAAACATATTTCATTACACCTATTAACGCTAAAGATAAAAATTTCTATCAGCATCCTACTTGTAAACCTGTAGATATTCTAAAGAATTTCATCGTCAATAGCTCAAATGAGAATGATGTCGTTTTAGATCCATTTATGGGAAGCGGAAGCACTGGTGTAGCTTGCATCGATACACACCGTAATTTTATCGGCATTGAAATAAATGCAAAATATTATGAAACAGCAAAAACGAGACTTGTTTCACAAAAAATAGCTATGTTTAAGTTGACAGCTTAAAATATTCAGCTTAAAATGCACTACATAAAAGGAGATTTTCTTATGGCAGATGAAAAAAATTTTGAAAATCGAGTAAAAAAATATTTACAGTCTAAAGGCATTTATGCTGTAGGTACTTCTAAAACTAAAATGACTAAAAGCCCTGTTGGCTATTATGAAAAACGTTTTGGAAACGCTTATGTAACCGCTGGATTGCCTGATCTTCACATTTCAGTGTTAGGTGTTGATATTGAAGTCGAGTTAAAAGCTCCAAACGGCAAGCCATCAGAATTACAGCTTAGAATGATCGAACAAATGAATGATGCTTGCACTAAAGCTGTAATTCTATACGAAGAAGTGCCAGCTAGATATAAAGATGATTATCACTATATCGACTTTGATAAATTTAAGAATTTAATTGACGAAGCGATCGAGGGGATGATCTAATGCAAGTATCTTACAGTAGAATTGAATGCTTCAATAAATGCCCTTATCAGTTCAAGCTAAGGTACATTGATGAGCTAGAGACAATGCCAGCTGATAATGCTGATAATGCTCTTTATTTGGGCAGTGCAATGCACGTATGCTTGCAAGAAAGCATTGAAAAAGGTATAGAGAATTACTATAGCAATTACAATGTCATTGATGATACTCATATTAGTGAAGCTCTAAAGTTAGAACTGATAGCACGTAAAGCAAAAAAGTTAGTACCTGAAAATGGTATCGCAGAATATGAGATCATTGACGATGATTATCATGGCTTCGTTGATTGGCTAGTCCCTGTATCAGATGAAGAATACGATTTATACGACTTCAAATATTGCAGTGCTAATAGTGCAAGTAAGTACGCAGATAGTGCTCAATTACACTTGTATAAATACTATTTCGAGAAACATTCAAACAAGCACATACGTAATATGTACTTTGTCATTGTTCCTAAGACTGGTATCAGATTATCAAAAAAGGAGACTTTAGATGATTTTAGATTAAGATTGCGCTCAGAATGCGCAAAGATTGAACCTTACCTCTTACAGGTTGAGTACAAGCCTGAAAAGGTAATTGATTTTCTAACTTGTACTAAGCATTGTGTCGAGTGTACCAACTTTGAGAAAAAAGAAAGTCCACTTTGTCATTGGTGTGAATATGAAAGTTTTTGCAAAACAGGAGATTTGAATATGATTTTGCCAAAAAATGAAAGACGTGACGTAACTGTTACAAAATGTCATAAACTATGGATCTATGGTGCACCTTTTTCAGGTAAGACCACGTTTGCTAATGAATTTCCAGCTCCGTTAATGTTGAATACTGATGGCAATATCGCTTTTGTCGATGCGCCTTATATCAGCATTAAAGATGAGGTTAGTGTCGAGGGTCGCATAACTAACCGTAAATTTGCATGGAGTGTCTTTAAAGAAGCTATTACTGAATTAGAGAAGAAGCAGAACGACTTTAAAACTATTGTCGTTGACTTAGTTGAAGATACATACGAGTATTGTCGTCTGTATATGTATGACAAGCTAGGCATTTCTCACGAGAGTGATAATAGCTTCAAGGCATGGGATATGGTGCGCACAGAGTTTTTAAGCACCATGAAGCGTTTAATGACTTTGGACTACGAAAACATCGTGCTCATTAGTCACGAAGATACAAGCCGAGATTTAACTAAAAAGACAGGCGATAAGATTAGTGCGATCAAGCCTAACATTCAGGATAAACTAGCAAATAAGCTAGCTGGTATGGTCGATATTGTCGCACGTGTGATCGCAGAAGATAACGATCGTATGCTGTCATTCAAGAGTTCAGAAGTTGTCTTTGGTGGCGGTAGATTAAAGGTTAATGCGAGAGAGATACCACTCACTTACAAAGACTATATCAACGTTTATGGCGATAAAAGTGAACCAGTTAAGACTGATGCTCCTGTAGAAGTAGATGACACACCTACAGAACCAGTTAAGACTGATGCTCCTGTAGAAGTAGATGACACACCAAAACCACGTGCAAGACGTAGAAGAATTGAAGAGTAATATATTAACGGAGAATAAAAAATGAGTAGTATTTTTGAAAAATTCGATGCTCAGACCGATTTAACTGAGTTACAGAATGACATTAAAGATGCCGAAGCTGGAAAGGGTGGAGACTTCGAAGCACTACCTGACGGAAATTACGCAGTAGCTTTAAACCAACTAGAGCTTAAAGAGAGTAAGAATGGTAAGCCGATGGTAGCTATGCGCTTTAAAGTGCTAGAGGGTGAGCACAAAAACAGATTGATCTTTGTCAATCAGGTTGTAAATTCAGGCTTTGGCATCCATAAGTGCAATGAGCTTTTGAAAGCTATGTGTAAGTATGTTAAAGACATCACTGTTGAATTTAAGTCTTACACACAGTACAACAATCTATTGCTTGATGTGTTCCAAAAGCTGGAACAAGACTATAGCTTTAACTTAAAACAGTCAACCAACGAGAAAAACAAAGATTATAAAAACTATGAGATCGTTGAAGTTTTCTCAGAATAACCACCATTTTAAGGCTTAGCGTGAGATAATTTAATTAAAGGCTGTAGAGATACAGCCTTATTTATAAGGAGATTGCGATGATCTTTTATGACTTCGAGATATTCAAATATGATTGGCTAGTCGTCATTTATGACATGACTACACAAAAAAAGCACGTCATTGTGAATGACGATAAGAAATTAACTCATTTTTATGAGACCCATAAAAGTGATATTTGGTGCGGATTTAATTCACGCAATTATGATGTGTATATTCTAAAAGCAATTCTTTTAGGCATGAACCCTAAGAGAGTGAATGATGCGATTATTTATGAAGATAGGAAAGGCTGGGAGATTTCACGAAGTTTTAATAAAATTCAGTTGTTCAACTACGATGTATGCAGTGCTCATTTATATGGATTGAAGACCCTAGAGGGCTTTATGGGAAATGACATCAAAGAGACTGATGTTGATTTCAATATTGACAGACCGCTAACTGATGATGAGATAGCGGAAACCGTAAAATATTGCACACATGACGTGGAGCAGACGATCGAAGTTTTTTTAAAAAAGCAGAACGATTTTAAATCAATGATGCATATTGTCAAAGAGTTTAACTTAGGACTTGCGCATATCGGTGATACTGGCGCTAAAGTCACTGCTACTGTTTTAGGCTGTATTCGTAATGATTATAAAGATGAATTCGATGTTAAAATTCTACCTTGCATACAAATTAAGAAGTATAAAGAAGTCATTGACTGGTACAAAGAGCAGTTAGCTAAAAAAGACCCTTATATCTATAATACATTCAAGTGTGTTGATGTAGCTGGTGTACCGCATATTTTCGCTTTTGGTGGACTACACGGAGCACCATCACAGCCTATTCATAGAAAAGGTGCAATTTTTCATGTTGATGTGAATAATTACTATCCATCAATGCTAATTGCTCATAACTTAGTCACACGTAGTGCTACTAATGACAACTACGTTAAAATTTACAACACGAGAAAAGCACTGAAAATGAAACAACTTAGTGCTAAGACTAAAGAAGAAAAAAATTTATATAAAGCCCAGCAATTACCTTACAAGCAGATGCTTAACTCTCTGAGCGGTGCAATGAAAGATAAATTCAATTCAGCTTACGATCCACGCAACAATAATACTATGTGTATCAATGGACAGTTAATGTTATTGGATTTAATCGAGCATTTAGAAGTTATTGACGGATTTGAGCTAATACAATCTAATACTGATGGCTTGATCGTGAAAATTCCTGATACAGATAGCGCATTTAATCAGCTTGACGATATTTGCTACGACTGGGAAAAGCGTATGAGCACCGATAAATGTACGATTGGACTAGCATTAGATCAAATCTCAGAAATTTATCAAAAAGATGTGAACAATTATTTATGGATAGACTTAGACGGCTCTATTGGTGAGCGTAAAGGTGCGTACGTTAAAGAATTAAACGACTTAGACTACGATCTACCCATCATCAATGATGCCCTGATAAATTACATGAGCAAGCATATACCAGTGTCAGACACTATCGATAATTGCAATAGTCTAATTAAATTCCAAAAATTAGTTAAATTGACAGGAAAGTACGATCATGTGTCTCATAATGGCATAAATTACACGTACAAGTGCTATAGAGTTTTCGCTTCACGTGATGCTAGTGACGGCATCATTTATAAAGTACGCTACAACGATAAAAAAGAAAAATTTGCTTCAACACCTGAGCATTGCTTTATTAACAATGATAATATAATTGACCTAACCGTACCATCTAAACTAGATCGTGATTGGTACATTCAACTTGCAAATGAAAGATTAAAGCAATTCGGACTGTAGGAGATTTAATTATGGATTTGTTTCGTGGATATATTCGCACTAAAGATAAGAAAGCCATAGAGCCATTCAAGAACCGTAAAAACTTTGATCCACTATCCGAAGTTGAAAAGAATGACGAATACGCTGGTGTGCTTGCAGACGATACAGTGCTCATAGATGTAGATGACGAAAAGCAATCAGAAATTTTAATGAATATTGTTGATGCCGAAAATTTAGCTTGCAAAGTAAATCACACCACACGTGGCAGACACTTTTTTTTCAAGAATAACGGCAAATTTACCGCTTGCAAGACTGGTGTAAAATTAGCTTGCGGACTTACAGCAGACATTAAACTAGGCTCACGCAATAGCATTGCAATTCTGAAATTCAACGGAAAAGTTAGGAAAACTGAATGGGATATTTTAGATGGTGAGCAGTATCAGGAAGCTCCAGCATGGCTACAGCCTGTCGCATCCTCTGTGAACTTCTTAGACATGACCGATGGTGATGGTAGAGATAGCGCACTGTATAGCTATATCTTATCACTTCAATCAGCTGGCTTAAGTAAAGAAGATGCCATTAAGTCAATCAAACTTATCAACGAGTATCTACTTAAAGACAAACTCTCTAATGCAGACATCGACCGCATCACACGTGACGAAGCATTTTTAAAGCCTATTTTTTTTGAAAAAGGTCAGTTTTTATTTGATAAATTTGCTCAATATATGATCTCAGAACATCACATCATTAGGATAGATAGTCAACTCCACATGTATCGTGACGGAGTTTATATCGCTGGGGCTTCCGAAATTGAAAACGCTATGATTAAGCACATACCACAGTTAAGTCGTGCAAAACGCAGTGAGGTATATGACTATATAGATATTTCAATTAGAGAAGATACCCCAGCTACTGATGCTAAGTACATTGCTTTTAAAAATGGTTTACTTAACATACAAGACGATACTTTTGAGAAATTCACCCCTGATGTAGTTGTGACTAACATCATTCCACATGACTATGATCCTGATGCATACGATGAACTCACAGACAAGACACTTGATAAGATTAGTTGCCACAATAAATCAATACGTGCGTTGCTTGAAGAAATGGCTGGATACTGCTTATACCGACGTAACGAACTTGGAAAAGCCTTTATTTTGACTGGCTCAGGCAGTAATGGCAAATCTACCTACTTAAATATGATTAAAGAAATGTTAGGCAAATCAAATATTTCAGTTTTAGATATGAAAAAACTGAATGATAGGTTCAGCACGATCATGATGTACCGTAAACTTGCAAATATCGGTGATGATATATCAGACGGCTATATTGATGACAGCGCAGAATTTAAAAAAATTGTCACTGGCGATGCGATCGATGCGGAACAAAAAGGTCAACCAAAATTTAACTTTGAGCCTTATGTGAAGCTGATATTCAGTGCAAACAACGTACCACGTATCGGTAAAGGTAAAGACACAACAGCGATCAAGCGTAGATTAGTAATTATTCCATTTAACGCACAATTTAAAAGCAGTGATCCTGATTTTGTGCCATTTATCTCAGATAAGCTGAAAGCTGATACCGCCATTCAGTATTTAATAAAGTTAGGAGTATCAGGTCTAAAACGTGTGCTCATAGACAATAAATTTACAGATTGCACTGAGACACAGAGAGAACTTGATGATTTTGAAGAAGCTAATAATCCTATAATTCAATATCTACACGATACAGATAAAAAAGACTTAGTTAATGTGCCTACACGTGAAGCATATATAGCATATAATGCTTATTGTACTGAGACAGGTATCAGTGCATTAGGTCATGGTGAGTTTACTAAGCAAATAAAGCGATACTATGGCTTAATAGTTGCAGATAGAAAAATTAACGGAAAAAGGTTTAGAACTTTTATTGAATAGGAGTATTTTTTATGACTGATAACGTAAATCACCCAGCTCATTATGCTGGTAAGGTTGAGTGTATCGACTGCTTAGAGAGTGCAACAGAGGGCTTAAATGGCATTGAAGCTGTATGTACTGGTAATGCAATTAAGTATCTTTTCAGGTGGAAAAAGAAGAATGGCATTGAAGATCTAAAAAAAGCACAGTGGTATATCAATCATTTAATCGAGCATGAAAATGAATTATCACAACATAAAGCATGATGACATGAATAATGGTGATGGTATTCGTGTGACTTTGTTCGTCAGCGGTTGCAATCACCATTGCAAAGGTTGTCAAAATCCTGAAACATGGGCTATCAATGGCGGTGTGCTATTTGACTTAGATGCATTTTTTGAAATTTGCGATGAGTTAGAAAAAGACTATGTTTCAGGTTTAACATTATCAGGCGGTGATCCATTGCATCCGATGAACCGTAAAATTATCACGAAGTTATGTAAATTCATCAAGCGATACTATCCACACAAAACAATATGGTGTTACACAGGCTATCAATATGCGCAAGTGAAAGACTTAGACGTCATGCAGTATATAGATGTGCTTGTAGATGGTGAGTACGTTGAAGAATTGAGAGATGTCAACGCACATTGGATAGGAAGCATAAATCAAAAGGTTATTAGATTATGAAAATTCTAAAAAAAGACGGCACTATTGAAGATTTCGATCGTAATAAAATCATTAACGCTGTTAAAAAATCAGCAGAGCGTTCAATGAGCAATTTTACTGAATATGGGAAAGTTGCTGAATATGTGTATAACTACTATAAGGATAGTGATTGTGTCACTGTGAATGGTATTCACGATGCGGTCATTCAGTGCCTGAATGTGCTTAATAAGGAAGTAGCACAGTGCTATTCTGAGTATCGTAACTACAAATCAGATTTCGTGCACATGATGGATGAAACATACAAAGCATCTCAGTCTATCAGGTACATTGGTGATAAAGAGAACAGCAACACAGACAGTGCGCTAGTAGCCACTAAACGCTGTCTGATTTATAACGAGCTGAACAAGAGATTTTATCGCAAATTTTTTATGCGCCCTGATGAACTACAGGCTTGCAAAGACGGTTATATTTATATCCACGATCAAAGCGCAAGACTTGACACAATAAATTGTTGTCTGTTTGACGTTGGGGCTGTAATGCGTGACGGCTTTGAGATGGGTAATGTTTGGTATAGTGAGCCTAAAACGCTTGACACAGCTTTTGATGTCATGGGTGACATAATCCTTGCAACCGCATCACAGCAATATGGCGGTTTTACAGTCCCTGAAGTAGATAAAATCTTATCTTATTATGCGGAAAAATCTTATAGAAAGTATCTAACTGAATTTGAAAACTATGGCATAAAAGATGCAGACAAGATAGCCATCAAAAAGGTTGAGCGTGATTTTGCACAGGGTTTTCAGGGAATTGAAATGAAGCTGAATACTGTCGGTTCAAGCCGTGGAGACTACCCATTTATAACTATGAGTTTCGGCTTAGGTGTGACACGTTTCGCAAGAATGGCATCACTGGTATTTTTGCGTGTTCATTCACAAGGACAAGGTAAAAAAGATCACAAAAAGCCTGTTTTATTTCCAAAATTAGTATTTTTATACGATAAAACATTGCATGGCGAGGGCTGTATCAATTACGATATTTTTGAAGCTGGTATTGAATGCAGTTCAAAAACTATGTACCCTGATTGGTTGTCATTAGACAAAGACGAAATGTATCAAAAATACAATACTCCTGTATCACCTATGGGATGCAGAGCTTTTTTATCGCCATGGTACAAAAAAGGTGGTATGACACCAGCTGATGGCACAGATAAGCCAGTCTTTACTGGTCGCTTTAATATGGGTGTAGTTTCGTTACATTTACCTTTGATCTTAGCTAAAGCTAGAAAAGAGAATAAAGATTTTTACGAAGTCTTAGACTACTACCTAGAAATGATTAGACGTATTCATAAGCGCACTATTGAATACCTAGGCGAAATGAAAGCATCAACTAATCCTATCGGTTTTTGTGAGGGTGGCTTTTATGGCGGAAATTTAAAGCCTAACGAAAAGATTAAGCCTGTACTGAAAGCCATGACTATTAGCTATGGCATCACCGCATTAAATGAGCTACAAGAGCTGTACAATAGCAAATCATTAGTTCAAGATGGTGCATTTGCGCTTGAAGTCATGGAACACATTAACCGTAAAATCGAACAGTACAAGCATGAAGATGGTATTTTGTACGCTATTTATGGCACACCAGCTGAAAGTCTATGCGGAAAACAAGTGGAACAATTCAGGAAAATTTATGGCATTGTTGAAAATGTATCAGATAAGCCTTATGTATCAAACAGTTTCCACTGCCACGTTACTGAGCAAATTTCACCTATTGAAAAACAAGATCTTGAGGGTCGCTTTTGGCATTTATTTAAAGGCGGTCGCATCCAGTATGTACGCTATCCTATCTCATATAACATTGAAGCTATAAAGTCACTTGTACTTAGAGCTATGAGTAAAGGCTTCTACGAGGGTGTTAATTTATCGCTAGCGTATTGTGATGACTGCGGACACCAACAGCTAGAAATGGATGTGTGCCCTGAATGTGGATCTAAGAACATTACGAAGATTGATCGTATGAACGGCTACTTAAGCTATTCACGAGTGAAAGGTGACACACGATTGAATAGTGCGAAAATGGCTGAGATAGCAGATCGAAAATCAATGTAATTTAATAAGGCTGTAGAGATACAGCCTTAATTTTTTGTGATCTATGTCATATTTTTATATAAATACTGCTGTACTTTGTAAGCATACATAACTATAATGAAGTCATACAAAGTTA
>ERZ1026878.1572-NODE-1572-length-13335-cov-11.441566_pt1 | contig 13335 bp, 9 predicted proteins | sample MGYA00380169_ERZ1026878 | MGnify/ENA primary metagenome ERZ1026878 (study PRJEB33269, sample SAMEA4719805) | human gut metagenome | biome: human-associated habitat; feature: organic feature; material: feces | place: Cameroon | collected 2013-10 ...
GGGCCGCCCACATCGTGGATGTAGCCCTTGAAATCCGGCTCGTGGGTCATGCGCTCGGCTTCCTCCACGATGCTGTCGGCGCTGCGACTGGTGACCCGCCGCCCCTGATGCAGCTGGATGGCGCAGAAGTTGCAGCCGCCGAAGCAGCCGCGGTTCTGGATGATGGAGAACTGCACCTCGCGGATGGCGGGCACGCCGCCCATGCTCTCGTAGATGGGGTGGTACCGGCGGGTGTAGGGCAGGGCGTACACCTTGTCCAGCTCTCCGCGCACCAGCGGCTTTGCGGGGATGTTCTGCACCAGATACTTTTCGCTCTGCTTCTGCACGATGATCTGGCCGCTGACCACGTCCTGATTGTCCATCTGGATGCGGCAGGCCTTGGCGTAGGCGGTCTTATCGCTGGCCACCTTTTTAAAACCGGCGCACTCCACATACCGCTGGGGCAGGTGGTCGAAATCGGTCAGGTAGCAGGTGCCGTTCACGTCCGTGATGGTCTCCACCGGCTCCCCGGCGGCCAGACGGCGGGCGATCTCCACGGTCTGGTGCTCGCCCATGCCGAAGCTGATGAGATCCGCGCCGGAGTCCTCTGCGATGCTGGGCAGCACGGTGTCCAGCCAGTAATCGTAGTGGGCAAACCGGCGCAGGCTGGCCTCCAGACCGCCTAAGATCACCGGCAGGTCGGGGTAGGCCTGCTTTGCAAGCTTGGTGTACACGGTGGCGCTGCGGTCCGGGCGGGCACCGGCCTTGCCGCCGGGGGAGTATTCGTCCTCGGCGCGGGGAATTTTTGCCACGGAATAGTGGCTGACCATGCTGTCCACGTTGCCGCCGCCAATGAAAAAGCCGTACTTGGGCTTGCCGAACCGCTTGAAGTCCTCGCAGTCGGTATAGCGGGGCTGTGCCAGCACGCCCACCTTGTAGCCCTCGGCCTCCAGCAGGCGGCTGATGATGGCGGTGCCAAAGCTGGGGTGGTCCACATAGGCGTCACCGCCCACCACCACAAAGTCCAGCTGCTCCCAGCCCCGGGCTTCCATGTCCGCCCGGCTGATGGGAAGAAATTCGGTGTAGATCTGGGGAGTAGAATGTTCCATAATGCTCCTTTATTATTCCTCCGGTTGGTTCATCTGCATTTCCAGCCACTGCTGGCGGCTGATGAGCACGGCGCGGGGCTTTGCGCCCTCGTAGGGGCCAATGATGCTCTTTTGCTCCATCTCGTCCATGATGCGGGCGGCGCGGGCGTAGCCCAGCTTGCAGCGGCGCTGCAACAGGCTGGTGGAGGCCTGACCGGCGTCGATGACCACGTCCACGGCCTGCTTGAACATGGGGTCGGAGCCTGCGTCCTCCTCGGCGTCGGCACCGCCGCCGCCCTTTTTGCCGTCCTGAATGGCGTGCTTTTCCATGGCCTCGATCATGGCCTCGTCGTACTGCACGGTGGCGCTGGATTTGATGAAGTCCAGCACACGGCTGATCTCCTCATCCCGCACAAAAGTGCCCTGAATGCGGGTGGGCTTGGGTGCGCCCACGGGCATAAAGAGCATATCGCCCTGACCCAGCAGCTTTTCTGCGCCGGCACCGTCCAGAATGGTGCGGCTGTCTACCTGACTGGACACCGCAAAGGCGATGCGGCTGGGGATGTTGGCCTTGATCAGGCCGGTGATCACGTCCACGCTGGGGCGCTGGGTGGCAACGATCAGGTGCATACCGGCGGCACGGGCCTTCTGGGCGATGCGGCAGATGGAATCCTCTACGTCCTTGCCCACCACCATCATCAGGTCGGCCAACTCGTCGATGATAATGGCGATGTAGGGCATCTTTTCCAGCTCCGGCTGCTCGGCAGCCAGCTTGTTGAAGGACTTGATGTCGCGCACATTGTTCTCCGCAAACAGGCGGTAGCGGCGCTCCATCTCCTGCACCGCGCTGCCCAGTGCACCGGCGGCCTTGCGGGGCTCGGTGACAACGGGCATCAGCAGGTGGGGGATGCCGTTATACTCGGCCAGCTCCACCACCTTGGGGTCGATGAGCAGCAGCTTCACGTCCTCCGGGCTGGAGCGGAACAGCAGGCTCATGATGATGCTGTTCACGCACACGGATTTACCGCTGCCGGTGCTGCCCGCGATGAGCAGGTGGGGCATCTTGCACAAGTCGGTCACCTGCGCTACACCGGCAATGTCCTTGCCAAGGGCGATGCCCAGCGGCGAGGTCATGCGCAGAAAACTCTGGCTCTCAAAGATGCTGCGGATGGAAACGGCGGTCTTTTTGTGGTTGGGCACCTCGATGCCCACGGCGGGCTTGCCGGGGATGGGGGCTTCCATACGCACGTCCGCCACCGCGAGGTTCAGGGCGATATCGTCCGCCAGCGAGGTGATGCGGCTGATCTTTACGCCTGCCATGGGCTGCAGCTCGTACCGGGTGACAGAGGGTCCGCGGGAGATATCCAGCACCCGGGTGCGCACGCCGAAGCTTTCCAGCGTGTCCACCAGCTTCTGGGCGTTGGCCTTCAGCTCCTCCTGTGCGCCGGGGTCGCTCTCCTCCTGCGTTTTTTCAAACAGCTCGATGGGCGGGTACTGGTATTCGTAGCGGTCCACCGGCTCGGTCTCCTCGGCGGGTGCGGTGGCGGCTGCCTGCTCCGAGACGGCGGGCTTTTCCATGGCCGCAGCCACCAGCGAGTTGATGTCTTTTTCCTCCACCGGCTCGGCGGTGATGCTGATCCAGCCGTCCTCGTCCGGCGCAGAGCGGAACGCCACGGCGTTCTCGGCGCTCACCCGGGGCACGGCGGGCTGGATAGGCGCAGCCTCCGGCTGCTGCGGCATCTGCGGCTGCACCACCGGCGCTGCCGGCTGGACGATGGGAGTATCAAAAGCGGGGGCAGTCTCTTCCGGCTGGGGGGCATCTTTGGCAAAGAAATCTGCCGCAGAGGCGACTACCGGGTCTGCCACGATGGGCGGCGGCGTGGGCTTGGATGCAGGGCGCAGCGGGTCCTGCCCGAAGGTGCCGCCCGGCCCGACGATCAGCGGCTCAATGGGTTCGCTGCCGCCCTCGGAAAGGGCGGTGTGGTCGGGGCCAAGGTCTACGTCAAAGGCCGCGCGGGGATGGGCAACGCTGACCCGCACCGGGGTGATGGGCGGCGCGGCAGGCTCCGGCTGGGCAGGGGCGGCGGGCGCAGCCTCAGTTTCGGCAGCGTCTGCCTCCATCTCCTGCGTTACCTTGTGTCCCCAGCGCAGCACACCGGACATCCAGTCCGGCACCCCCAGATGCAGCCCGGCAGGCTCGTCCTCCTCGTCCAGCGGCTCGTCCTCGGTTTCGTCGTATTCCTCATCGATCTCCCGCTCTGCCTGCCGGATGGCGGCGCGCTCGGCGCGGCGGGCAGAGCGCTGCTCTGCAAAGGCAGCGCCGCGGGCGTGGATACCGCCGGTGACGGCACACAGCCAGACCCAGACCTCGGCGGGGGTGACATCAAAAATGTACAGACTGCCGCACAACAAAAGCACGATCATAATAAGGTTTGCCGCTGGGCGACCGCACAGCAAAAGCAGCACGCCGCCCAGCACAAAGCCCATTGCGCCGCCGGAGAGCCATGCGCTGACGCCGTTGGCGTAGCAGGCGGAAAGCATTTGCAGCGCCGACAGCCCCTGCGGCTGGATATCGGAAAACACGATGACTGTGCCGCAGACAAAGACAAGCCCCAGCACCAGCTTGAGGATGCGGGACAGCAGCTCCTCGCCCCGGGTGTACAAAACGGCCAGACAGCACACGGCTGCACCCAGCACAAAGCTGCCGCAGCCGAACAGCCCGAACAGCACATCATGGAGCACCCGCCATACGGAATCGCCCCGCACAAAGGCCAGCACCATCAGCAGCAGGCCGCCGAACAGGGTGCCAAGCCCTGCCGGGAGCCGCTGTTCTGCCTTTTTACGGCGGGCAGCAGTACGCCGTTTCGTTGATTTTCGTTTTTTTGTTGCCATTCTACTCTGTTCCCCAACTTCCCATAGACACAATAATTGATTCTATTATTGTACCACGCAAGGGCAAAAATGGCAAACCATAATGTTGTTTTTGTTGAGGAAAATGGAACGAACCCAGCCCCTCTCGTGAAAAGGCGTTTGGAGCGCTCCGCAGAGCGCGACAAACGCGAAATAAAAAATAATTTTTCCGCTGTTCCTGCGCAAAGCGAACGCGGAGCGCAGTTCAAATCGTCCGGCGGGGGAGACGCAAGGCCTTACCCCCGTTCGATTTCCTTATACAGCCACGCCAGCGCGTCCGAAAGACCGCCCAACTCGTCGATGAGTTTTTCCTTTACGGCGCGGCGTCCATCCAGCACCGTGCCCATGTCCATCACCAGCTCCCCGGTGTGGAGCATCAGCTGGGTGTAGCGCTTTTCCGGCATGCCGCTGTGGGCGGCCACAAAGCCGGTGATGCGCTGCTGCATCTGCTCAAAGCAGTGCATGGTCTGCGGGACGCCTAAGATCAGCCCGGAGTGCCGCACCGGGTGCACCGTCATGGTGGCGGTGGGGACAATAAAGCTGTGCCGCGCGCTGACCGCCAGCGGGATACCGATGGAGTGCCCGCCGCCCAGCACCAGCGTGGCGCTGGGCTTGGAGATGCTGGCGATCAGCTCTGCCAGCGCAAGGCCGGCCTCCACATCGCCGCCCACCGTGTTCAGCAGCACCAGCAGCCCCTCGATGCGGGGGTCCTCCTGCACCGCCACCAGCTGGGGGATGACGTGCTCGTACTTGGTGGTCTTTTGCCCCTGCGGCGCTTCGGTGTGCCCTTCGATCTGGCCGATGACGGTCAGGCAGTGGATGACATGACCGCCCCGGCTCAGGGTGACCGTGCCCAGATCCTCGATATCCTCTTTTTCCATCCGGTGCTGCTCTGCGGGGGTGTCTTTTGCCGTATCCATGCGCGTTCTCCTTCCGTAGCGGGGTCTTTGTGGGGTCAGTATCCCCCGGCTGCCGGGGAAGTATGCAGGAGCGCGAATACAAAAAACTTTGTGAATTTTTTGCTTTTTTACAAATAGGTATTTGACATTCGCCTTTCATGCTGTATACTTTAAATAATATAACAGGATAAAACGGAACATCTCTCTGCGCGCAAAGAAGCCCCTTGCATGGCGGCAGAAGCTGCAGCGCGTTGGGCAGAAAGGAGAATTTTGCTATGAACACCCCCCAGAAAGCATCGATCCCTGTGATCAAGCGTCTCCCCAAATATTACCGGTATCTGCGCTCCCTGCAGGCCGACGGCATTACCAGCATCTCCTCCCGGGAGCTGGCCTCTCAGATGGGCACCACCGCCTCGCAGGTGCGGCAGGACTTTAACTGCATCGGTGACGTGAACGGACGGCAGGGCATCGGCTACTCGGTGGAGAACCTGCTTTCCATTCTGGAAAGTCTGCTGTTCGGCAACGGCGACCGTCTGCCCACCATTCTGATCGGCTGCGGCCGCCTGGGCAAGGCTGTGAGCCGCTTTATCACCACCGACACCAACGGCTACAAGCTGATCGCGGCCTTTGACGTGGCCGAGAACGAGGTGGGCAAGGAGATCAGCGGCATCCGCATCCGGCACATTGACGAGCTGGAGGCTTTTTGTGAGGAAAACAAGCCCAAGGTGGCGGTGCTCTGTGTACCCCGTGATGGTGCACAGCAGGTCAGCGGACGGCTGGTGAATCTGGGCATCGAGGGCTTCTGGAACTTCTCCCACTATGACCTGTCGGTGTCGTACCCCAATGTGGTGGTGGAAAACGTCCATCTGGGCGACAGCCTGATGAGCTTGGGCTACCGTCTGCGCAATCAGGAGTGACGGCATGGCAAAATTGTATTTCCGCTACGGTGCCATGAACAGCGGCAAGAGCACAGCGCTGATGCAGGTGGCACACAACTACGAAGAGCAGGGCATGAAGGTGCTCATTTTAAAGCCGCAGGTGGATACCAAGGGCGGCGGGGAGCTGGTGAGCCGTCTGGGCGTGCGCCGCAAGGCAGACCTGCTGATCCCGCCGGAGCTGGACGTGTTCGAAGCTGTGCAGGCGGCAAACGCTGCCTCCGGGCCGCTGGCCTGTGTACTATGCGACGAGAGCCAGTTCTTTACCCCGGAGCAGGCCGAACAGTTGTTTATGATCACGGTAGATCTGAACATCCCGGTGATCTGCTACGGTCTGCGGGCAGATTTTTCCCTCAAGGGCTTCCCGGGTTCTACCCGTCTGCTGGAGCTGGCGCACACCATCGAGGAGATGAAGACCATCTGCACCTGCGGGCGCAAGGCCATCTGCAACTGCCGCAAGGTGAACGGACAGTTCGTCTTTGAGGGCGAGCAGGTAGCCATCGACCTTGAAAACGATGTGCAGTATGTCAGCATGTGCCCCCAGTGCTACTTCAAGGCACGGCGGGCGTTTTACGCTGCAAGGAAAAACTGAGATACTTTTATATTATATACAAGCCGCTGTACCGCGCCGGGTGCAGCGGCTTTTTTGCGTGATTTGCGGAAGAGTTACCCCCTCAGTCTCGCTACACTCGCCAGAGTCTCCAACAGGCTGTATACAGACTGATATATCAATTTGTTGCATTTTGTGAGAGAACTGATATATCAACCGGGCGAAATTCGCACGTTTTTTGCGCTATTGATATATCAGTTCAGACCGAGCAGTTACTTGCCGGAGGGGAGAGGGCGTGGGAGAAGAAGGAAGCAGAGGAGAACGGCAGCGCACAAAAAATTACAGGCGAAACGGTAAATGTAACAGGAATTATTGAGATTTTTGCTGTTCTGCCCTTATTGCATCCCAGATTTTTATGCAAGTCATTGAAGTATACAAGTTGCACAGTTTTTCAGCGCAAGTTTATTCATTTCGGCAAGGACGTCGAATTGCACGCGAAAACAAGGGCAATATTTGTACGTTTTTATCCCGTATCACTGTAATTTACATCTTTCTTTTTTCGGTGGCTTTTGTTATCATAATTGTATACAAGGGGGCATGTGCAGGCCCCCTGCATGAAGATGTTTTCTATTAGGAGGAGAACAAAAATGAGCAAGGCAATTTCTCGTCGTAACTTCCTGATGGCTACCGGCGCTGTCGGTGCTGCAGGTCTGCTGGCTGCCTGCGGCAGCAAGCCCGCTGCTTCTTCCACCGCTTCTTCCGCTGCTTCTCAGGCCCCCGCTGCTTCCGCAGACGAGAGCCTGGCCCTGTCTGACGGCCCCGTCAACCTGAGCATCAGCTGGTGGGGCGGCGACAGCCGTCACGCTGCTTACCAGAGCGCTCTGGAGGCTTTCCAGGCTGAGCACTCCAACATCACCGTGGAGCCCACCTTCGCCGCATGGTCCGGCTGGGAAGAGAAGATGGCCGCTGCCTTCATCGCAGGCAACGCTCAGGATGTCTGCCAGGTGAACTGGAACTGGCTGTACAACTACTCTGCCGATGGCAGCAAGTTCGTGGATCTGAACACCACCTCCAAGTTTATCGACCTGACCCAGTGGGATGCCGCTGCTATGGACGCTTGCTATGTGGCCAACAGCCAGCAGTGCGTGCCCGTCTCCATGACCGGCCGTATCTTCTACTGGAACATGACCACCTTTAATAAGGCTGGCATCACCGAGGTCCCCAAGTCTCTGGACGATCTGATGGCTGCCGGTAAGGCTTTCCAGGAGAAGCTGGGCGACGATTACTACCCCATGCACCTGGGCGCATACGACCGTATGATCCTGATGGTGTTCTACCTCGAGTCCAAGTACGGCAAGGACTGGGCAGATCCCGTTACCTCCACCCTGAACTACACCGAGGACGAGATCGCTGAGGGTCTGGCCTTCATCAAGAGCCTGGTGGACAACCACGTCATGATGAACCTGAAGACCTACTACTCTGCAAACTCCGATACCGCTACCCACCAGTCCAACGAGTGGATCACCGGTAAGATCGCAGGCATCTTCGAGTGGGATTCCGCTGCAAGCAAGTACTCCTCCGCTCTGGACGACAGCAATAAGGACGGCTTCACCGTCGGCGAGGAGATCAAGTTCGGCGATAACAACGGCGGCTTCTCCAAGGTGTCCATGGGTCTGGCTATCACCAAGACCTGCAAGAACGTTGCCGAGGCTGCTACCCTGATCAACTTCCTGCTGAACGAGGAAAAGGGCGCTTCCATCATGGGTTCTGAGTGCGGCATCCCCGCTTCCAAGGCTGGCCTGAAGTTCGCGCAGGACGCCGGCGCTGTCAAGAGCCTGGTTGCAGAGGCTAACGCCAAGGTCATGGCTTTCACCACCAACAAGCTGGATCCCCTGTTCGAGAACAACGACCTGAAGGCTTCCGGCACCGGCATCTATCAGGAAGTGTTCGATAACATCGACTACGGCGATCAGACCCCTGAAGAGGCTGTTGAGACTCTGCTGGACGGCATGGAGTCTGTTGGCTACACCATCGGCTAAGCTTACCTCTCTCTGACAGCGGTCAGAACCGGATATTCAGTATCTGAAATAAATAAGGGCATCTGCCGCCCGTACGACAGATGCCCTTGTTTTATCGGTGAATGGTTATCAAACCTTGAATGAATTGTTGCCGGTCTGTGACCTGCTGCACTGTCTGCTTCAAAATCCTGCAAAAGGAGGACTTCGGATGAAAAAAAGTAATGCGCCCGCCGGCGCACGAACTCCGTTCCAGAAATGGGTCGATAAGTATCAGGGTCTGTTTTATCTGATTCCCTGGATCATCGGCTTTCTCGTCTTTAAGGCGTTCCCCTTCGGTCAGTCGCTGTATTACAGCTTCACCGATATGAACTTCTTCAAGGACGGCACCAGCTTTGTTGGTCTGGCCAACTACATTACCGCATTCCACACCAAAAAGATCACCAAGGCGCTGATCATCACCTTCAAGTACGCCTTTATCACCGTGCCCCTGAAGCTGATCTTCGCACTGTTCATCGCCTACATCCTGAACTTCAAGATCGCCTGCGTCAACCTGTTCCGCACCGTGTACTACATCCCCTCCATTCTGGGCGGCTCTGTGGCTATCGCCGTGCTGTGGAAGGCTGTGTTCAGCGTGGACGGTCTGCTGAACACCGTGGTGCGCGCTGTCACTTTTGGCGCGGTGCAGGGCCCCGAGTGGCTGTCTGACCCCAACTACGCACTGTGGATCATCTGCTTTTTGCGTATATGGCAGTTCGGCTCCGCCATGGTGCTGTTCCTTGCTGCACTGAAGGGCGTGCCCGCAGACCTGTACGAGGCTGCTACCATCGACGGTGCCGGCAAGTGGCGTCAGTTCTTCTCCATCACCGTTCCGATGATCACCCCCATCATCTTCTACAACCTGGTCACTCAGATCTGCCAGGCTTTCCAGGAGTTCAACGGCCCCTACATCATCACCAACGGTGGTCCCCGTGGCTCCACTACCCTGATCTCCCTGCTGGTTTACAACTACGCATTCAAGTCCTATGACATGGGCATGGCTTCTGCTCTGGCATGGATCATGTTCATCATCGTCTGCATCCTGACGATCATTGCGTTCACCAGCCAGAAGAAGTGGGTCTACTACTCGGATGAAAGGTAAGGTGACCAATATGGGAATGAAAGCATCGAATAAGATCGCAACCTTCTTTAAGTACTTCGTGCTGATCCTGGTTGGTATCATCATGATCTATCCTCTGCTGTGGATGATCAGCGCTACCTTCAAGGATAACAGCGAGATCTTTGCAGGCATCAGCCTGTGGATCAAAAAGCCTACGCTGGATGGCTACCGCAACGCCCTGAACAACTTCGGCGGCTCCATCAACATCCTGCAGGCTATGCTCAACACTTACAGCTACGTCATCCCCAAGGTGATCTGCACTGTGGTGTCTGCCTGTATTGCCGCTTACGGCTTTGGACGTTTCGACTTCCCCGGCCGCAAGCTGCTGTTCAACATCATGCTGGCTACCCTGTTCCTGCCGCAGGTCGTGCTGAACGTGCCCCAGTACCTGCTGTACAACAAGTTCGGCTGGGTGGACAGCCCCTTCTATCTGGCCATCTGGGTGCACTGCGCATTTGCTACCGAGACCTACTTCGTGTATCAGCTGGTGCAGTTCATGCGCAACGTCCCGCGTGATCTGGACGAGGCTGCCGCCATTGACGGCTGCTCCTCCTTCCAGACCCTGTACAAGGTCATCGTGCCCATGCTGGGACCCGCTCTGGTGTCCTGCGCACTGTTCCAGTTCATGTGGAGCTGCAACGACTTCATGGGCCCGCTGCTTTACGTCAGCACCCCCGGCAAGTACCCCATGTCCCTGTTCGTCAAGCTGTCTATGGACGGTGATACCGGCTTTGCATGGAACAAGATCCTTGCACTGTCCCTCATCTCCATCCTGCCGCAGCTGATCGTATTCTTCTGTGCACAGGATCAGTTCGTTGAAGGTATCTCCGCAGGTGCCGTCAAGGGCTAATGCGCCATAAGAACATCTGACCAAGACCAACACCCCCTGTGCTGCTCCCAACGGATGGCACAGGGGGTGTTTTGGTTGATACATCATTTCGTCTGCTTCTTGCGGTACTGCAAAGGACTGATATCCATCACCTCGCGGAACACGCGGCGGAAGTGGGCGGCGCTGGCAAAACCGGTCTGCTCGGCAATAGCGCTGATGGAAAGCTCGGTGGTCTCCAGCAGCTTCTGCGCAGCCTCGATGCGGCGGTTGTTCAGGTAGTCCACGATGGACTGCCCGGTTACCCGCCGGAACAGGCGGCTGAGATAGTAGGGGGAAAGGTAGAACCGCGCCGCCACCTCGGTAAGGGAGAACTTTTGCCGGTAGTTGGCGGCAAGGTAGGCACACACCTGCTCAATGGTCTCGTTGCGGGGGCGCGCTGCGGCGCTGCTCTCGGCAAGGCACTCCTGCTCGACATAGTGCAGGATCAGCAGCAGGTACAGCCCGCCGGGGTAGTCCTGCTCCGGCATGGCAGCGCGCATCATCTCCAGCAGGGTGCGCAGGCGGCGAACCCACGGCACCGGGCCGTACAGCACCGTTACCTCGCCGGGCAAAAACAGCCGGGCAAAATCCCGCTGGGTGGCGCTGCGCAGCTCGTGCAGGGCGCTGAGCGGGAACCGACAGCCCACCAGTTCCGGTACGGCTGCACCGGCGGCAGAGAGCACCGCATCCCCCGCGCCCAGCAGCAGCGCACTGCCGGGGTTCAGCAGCAGATCGTTTTCCCCCATTTGCAGGGTGCAGCTGCCCTCGCTTACCAGCAAAAAGGTGCACGTCTCCTCGTCTGCCGTCAGCTCCAGCTTGCTGCCGTTCAGCCGCACGGAGTCCGCTTTTACCTTTGCATGGATTTTTTCCCGTTCCGCTTTCATTTTGCGCACCCTTTCCGGAAACAGCCCTCCCGGTGCCGGGAGAGCGCTTTTCCTCATGATACCACGTCTGCCCCGTGGGGGCAAGACAAACTCACAGGAGGTTATTTCGCATGAATCTGACCCTGATCCGTTCCATGACCCGCAGCGCCGTTTTCGAGCTGGAAAACGAGTTGTGCTACCGTCCGGCACACCCCTTTACCGTTGCCCTGAACGGCAAAACGGTATACGAAGCCTGTAACACCAACGTGTTCTCCCTGTTCTCCCTGCTGCCCGGCACCACCTATACGGTGGAGGTGCAGGCCGAGGGCGAGACCCTGAAGCTGGATTTCACCACCGAGACCGAGACCTTCTTTGTGGATGCTGCCCGCTATGGTCTGGTGGCTGACGGCGAGACCGACAACACCGTGCGGCTGCAGGCAGCACTGTCCACCTGCCCCAAGGGCGGCACGGTGTATGTGCCCGCCGGCCGTTACCGCACGGCCAGCCTGTTCATGAAGAGCAACACTACCCTGTATCTGGAAAAGGGCGCGGTGCTGCTGGGCGACAACGACCGCACCCATTACCCCATCCTGCCCGGCGTGCTGCCCAGCGAGAACGAGGTGGACGAGTACTATCTGACCGGCTGGGAGGGCAATCCGCTGGACAGCTTTGCGGGTCTGTTGAACATCACGCAGGTGCATGACGTGGTGGTGACCGGCGAGGGCACGCTGGACTGCGATGCCGAAAACGGCGACTGGTGGGTGAACCCCAAGGTCAAGCGCATTGCATGGCGTCCCCGCGCTGTGGCTGCGGTGGACAGCGAGAACGTCTGCCTGCACGGCATCACGGTGCAGAACAGCTATTCGTGGACCATCCATCCCATCTTTGTCAAGCACCTCGACCTGCTCAACTTCAACATCAACAACCCCTACAACGCCCCCAACACGGACGGCATCGACCCCGAGAGCTGCGAGTATATCCGCATCATCGGCATGAACATCCATGTGGGCGATGACTGCATCGCCATGAAGGCCAGCAAGGTCTTTCTGGGCATGAAGCTGAAGCGCAGCTGTGAGCATACCGTCATCCGCAACTGCCTGCTGGACAAGGGCCACGGCGGCATCGTCATTGGCAGCGAGATGAGCGGCGGCGTCAAGGATATGGTGGTAACCCAGTGCCTGATGGACCACACCGACCGCGGTCTGCGCGTCAAGACCCGCCGGGGCCGCGGCAACACCGCCGTCATTGACGGGCTGGTGTTCCGTAACGTGGAGATGCGGGGCGTCAAAGCACCCTTTGTCATCAATATGTTCTACTTCTGCGACCCGGACGGCCACGGCCCCTATGTACAGTGCCGCGAGCCGATGCCGGTGGACGAGTACACCCCCAAGCTGGGCAGCCTGACCATGGAGAATATCGTGGCCACCGATGCCCAGTTTGCAGGCTGCTATTTCGATGGCCTGCCGGAGCAGCCCATTGAGCGGGTGACCATGCGGGATGTGAGCATCACCTTCGACCCCAACGCCAAGGAGGGACAGGCGGCCATGGCCGACAACCGTCCGCTGGTAAAAAAGCTGGCCATCTATGCCGAGAACGTCAAGGAGATCGACCTGCACAACGTGAAGATCGAGGGCTACGAGGGCGAGCGGCTGCACTTTGCCAACGTAGGACATTTTGAGGAGGACTGACCCATGACCCATGAAGAGATCCTGTCCATGCTGGGCGACTATGTGGACTACCTGATCGCCAATTCCAGCGCCGAGGCACCGATGTGGAACATCGAGAAGGTGCGCAGCGGCAAGCCCAACAAGTGGAACTACATTGATGGCTGCATGATCACCGCCTGCCTGAGCCTGTACAAGACCACCGGCGACGAGAAGTATCTGGAGTTTTCCAAGGAGTTCATCGACTACTTTGTACAGCCGGACGGCTCCATCAAGACCTACGACCCCAAGGAGTACAATCTGGACAACGTGAATCAGGGCAAGAACCTGTTCATTCTGTATGATATCTACGGGGACGAGAAGTACCGCAAGGCCATCGACACCATCCGCAGCCAGCTGCTCACC
>ERZ1026878.1573-NODE-1573-length-13332-cov-37.132937_pt1 | contig 13332 bp, 14 predicted proteins | sample MGYA00380169_ERZ1026878 | MGnify/ENA primary metagenome ERZ1026878 (study PRJEB33269, sample SAMEA4719805) | human gut metagenome | biome: human-associated habitat; feature: organic feature; material: feces | place: Cameroon | collected 2013-10 ...
ACAGAGTAGATCGTCGGCAGCGTCAGATGTGTATAAGAGACAGACTAAAATTAACACTAATATTTTAAATGATTTTCTTTTCATTTTCATTTCTTTTGTATTATTGTAAAATTCATGACTCTCTTTTCATTAAAATGAACTTACTCTTAAATTAAATCAACTAAGAGGCATTCGTTTTGTAAGAATATTCTTCATAAGAAGACACTCTGCGAGTAGTACTATAAAATATTTTTTCCTTCTTTAATTTTCCATCTTGATATTCAAAGATAATATTAACATCAGTCTTCTTGCCCTTAAACAATGCTTTGGTTAAGAATCCATTATGTATATTTATATACATGCTCTCCAATGGTTCATAACGATATGTTTCTAATTCGGCAAAAAAACGAAATTTCATATTGATTTTTTTATATTTGATGCGATAACTATCCTTATTGAATACAATTGTCTGTCTTTTTTCAACAAAAGCACCATCGTCGGTTATTTCAGAATCAATAGTAGCTAAAAAATACAAAATTCGTTCTTGCAATTGCTTATATTTTATCATATGATAAATATAATTATTTTGTAAAGACTCATCAAATTCACAATAATAGTATTTCATATATGGATATAATGGCATTTCTGCTATACTATCCCCTTGAAGATGAAAGCACAACACATCATTGCCATCATATACTAAAGAATCTTTAGGAGTATGCTGTTCATAGCAGACTATACTCTGTAACTTTACTTTTTCATAATTTCGTTTTTCTATCAATTCCCCATTATGAAAAGTAAAGAAACTTTGTGCAAGCATATTACAACTTACAAAAAGACATATTATAAAAACATATTTTTTCATTTTAATTCCCTCCAAAAGATAGTTAAACCATACTGGGCAACAGATTGTAATCTTATTTTGTTATTTATAAGCGAAGTTGCATCCTCGCTATTTGATGTGCACTTTTTCCGAAAAGGCTTTGTCATTCACATGGATGTAAAGTACATACTCTCCCAAAGGCAGCCCTGAGCAATCGAAATCTTTCCGATAATCGTTACCAGCTTGCTGTTGTAGGGAAGCAGACTTGAATACAATGCCTAAAGCAGCACTACAGTGGTACCAATTCGCCGATACTATCATATTATGGCAATGCAACTTTTCACAACAATGTATTATTGTCTATTTGATAGATATTTAATATTGTTATGCAAAAATGAAACAATTGTAATACCAACCTATTTTCCATGATTAATATATTGAACTTGACCATCGTCTTTCTTGATTACAATGATTGCCGTTCCTCCTGTCTCACCTTTGCTTAGGCTACCTTCTATCACCCAAAAACGATTGTTGATAAGAGTTATTTTAAGTGGGTATTCATTTTTTATTTGATTACTACCATATATGTTTGATAATATCGTATTTGCAATCGTATATGCCATATTTGCATTTTCAACAATTCCATTTTTTTTATTATACACACCATATGGGTCCACCCCATCCCCATACTCAATATCGTTAAAATTACTCCTATAATTTTCTGAGATAAGTGAATCAACGCAATTTCCAATATAAATATATTTATTGGAAATATCAGTACCCTGTCTTGTAAAATGACAGCAAGAATAGCCTATTGCAAAAAAGAAGACTGAAGCCGAAAATAGCACTAAGTTTTTTTTCATTTTTATTAAAAAGTTTGATATAAAAAATTAATAACATCTATTTTTTGTACTATAGTTTTTTCTATAGAAATATAATTGATATTATTTTCATTAAGTCTATCAGGATCATTGCTGTCACTTGGCAGCTTGGATTATCCAGCTGTAAGCTGTCTGGCTTACTCTGAGAATATGCACTTGGCACCACCATAAGCAAAAATGCCAATAAAGAAATACTAAAATACTTACTCATAGGCGAACGGACGATAAAAGGTGATTAATGTCTATTAACTTGTGGCAAAGTTAAGGAAAAATACGCAATGTTGTATTTCGCACAGATGTAAATTATAAAAAATTAACTGTCAAACCTTAAGGCTGTAACTACCAGTCATTTTTGATATAGGGATATACGACTTCAAGAGGATGGTGTGTCATGGCTACTTTGGGCAGGATGCAGCCCACTGGCGAAGAAGAGTTTTGGACATAAAAATAATAGTTCTTTGCAAGGTTTGCAGCAAACGTTGCAAACTTTGCAGAAACTAAGACTTGGTACGGAGAGGGTACGGAGCAGGTACGGAGCAGGTCCTGCTTTAAGCAGAAAAAGAGAAGCTTTTTCAAAGCTGTTTTTCTATCCAAGCCATCAGTACCGTTACCGCATATTGCTGCTCTTCTTCTGTCAACTGTCTTCCGGCAGGTATATGATGCCATTTGAAGAAGCATCCACGACAGCAGCAGCCTGTAGCATGCTGGGCTATAAATACAGGATGACCTCTCATCGGCGTCTGCTTGCCGTCATTGGGAATCACGGCAGGAGCAAGGCGTTTGGCTACGAAATCCTCCGCATGTTTACGGATGGTAGCCAAGCCCTTTTCTGCAATATAATCCTTATCCCTCTTCGATAGATGGAATCGACTGCGGAAAGTTGATTTGGAAAGTCTTGCAAACAGCTCTGTCAAGTCGTACTCTTTGCCGGGAGAAGTATGGTTTACCTTGCTTTCTGAAGAGATAGAGTCTTTCTGATGATTCTCTTCCTCTGCAGAAAACAAATCCAGTTCAATATATTTTGGTTGGCTTACTGCTGAATCTTTTCTCATAATTATTCTCTTTTTTCATCCGTTTTTTCAACGCTTCTCTTTTGCGTATTCGGCAAGAAGCCTGCGATTATGCCGAGCAATGGCAGGAAGGCACTCACCTGGAAGATGAATTCAATGCTTGTCTTGTCGGCCAGCCAGCCGAAGAAAGCGGAGCCCAAACCTCCCAAACCGAACATCAGTCCGAAGAAGATGCCAGCTATCAATCCCACTTTATCGGGCATCAGGTCGGTGGCATATACCACGATGGAAGAGAATGCCGAAGCGATAATCAGTCCTGACAGGAATGTACAGATGATGGCCCACGTGAAGTTGACGAAAGGCATGGCGATGGCGAAAGGTGCTGCACCCAGAATGGAGAACCAGATGACATACTTTCTGCCAAACTTATCGCCCAGCATGCCACCTGCCACTGTACCTATGGCAAAGGCGGCAAGGAATACGAAGAGGCACAACTGTGAAGTCTGTACAGATACACCGAACTTATCTATCAGGAAGAAGGTGAAGTAGCTTGTGATGCAAGCTGTATAGAAATACTTGGAGAACACGAGCATGATGAGGATGAACAGTGCCCAATATTTCACCCTTTTAGAAATATGGGTATTGAGAAGCGGTTGTTTCTGCGGATGGTTCACTACGTAAGCCAGTCGTGCCTTGTACCAGACTCCCAATCTAACCATGATGATGGCTGCAAGTAGGGCTGCAAGGGCAAACCAGGAGATGGCATGCTGTCCGAAAGGCAGGATGATAATGGCGGCAAGCAGTGGTCCTACTGCCGAACCGCCATTGCCACCCACTTGAAAGATGGATTGAGCCAGACTCTTTTTACCTCCCGATGCCATCTGTGCCACTCTCGAAGCCGTGGGATGAAACACAGACGAACCCAGACCTACGACACTTACCGCCAGGAGAATCAGAAAATAATTCTCGGCGAAGGCTAGCAGGAGCAGGCCCACCAATGTGAAGCACATACCGATGGAGAGCGCATAGGGACGGGGATGCTTGTCGGCATACAGTCCTGTGAAAGGTTGCAGGATGGAAGATGTCATCTGGAAGAACAGCGTGATGATACCTATCTGTGCAAACGAGAAGTCGAACTTATCCTTCATAATCGGATAGATGGAAGGGATAATCGACTGAATCATATCATTCAGAAAATGGGAAATACTGCAGATGATGAGCATGGAATATACTGTGCCCTCTATCATCCTGGGATTACCCTTGATTTTGTTACCTATTGACTTAATATTCATCTCTTTTATTGTTTATTTTTCTTACCAATCTTATTTGAAAATCAACATTTTATGTTGTTTTTGTTCTGCTTCAAGCTCCAATAAAAATCTCTTTGTGGCCAATCCTCCGGCAAAGCCCGTCAGGGAATGGTTGCTGCCGATAACCCGGTGGCAGGGTATGAGAATGCTGATGCCATTGGATCCGATTGCTCCTGCCACGGCTCTTGTGCTATTGGGGGTACCCATATTTATGGCTATTTCCTTATAGCTTCTAGTTTCACTGTATGGTATATCGAGCAATGCGTTCCATACTTTTTTCTGAAAATCAGTTCCTACAGGATGCAACGGAATATCGAATGTCTTGCGATTGCCAGTAAAATATTCATCCAGTTGCTTTTTGGTCTGTTCCAGGATAGAAGATGTTTCTATCTTGAACTCAGCCTTTATATACCTCAAAAGTCGAAGTTTATTGCGCTCAGCACATGGCATTTCATTCCAATCACATAGGCACAATTCATTACCCACCGATGCCAAGATGATTTCTCCACAAGGCGAATTGTAATATTGAATGTTTACTTGCTGCATTGTATTAAATACTATTTCATTACTTCTTGAATTTTCATACTTACGACTGAGTCATATTGTACTTTGCTGCAAAAGTAACAAAAAATATTGGATTTAGAAAAAAAGTAGGATGAAATATTCTTTTTAACTCAACAGTTTGAAAACTCTAAGGGGCATTATAATAAATAAAAGATGTCATAGGCTGGTATCAAAAAAAAAAAATTGTTAGCATTCTAAAGTTTCATCCAGGCAGGCTCAGCATCAGTACGTATTAACAAAGGCGGACAGAGGAGCGGTTTCCTGGATAATAGCAGTAGGTATCGCCACAGCCAAACAAACTTATTATCAGTCTATAAAAAAAAAGTTTGAGGCACAGTTCTTGTGCGTCAAACTTTTGGGATATCCCGATTCTGATGCCTTTACTTCTCTGGGAAGATTTCTGCCAGCTTCTTTGCCATGCGCTCAGCGAGTACGGTGGTATAAACAACCTTGCCCTCCGGGTTGATGAGATACATGGTAGGAAGCCAGGAAATCTTGTAATCCTTGGAAATCTGGGTTTCCTTCCACTTCTTGAACTCGCTGTACTGCTCCCATTCCACGCCGTTTGCCTGGGTGTAGTTGTCGAGCTTCTGCTTGTCGGTATCCATGGATACACCGATGAACTTGGCACGGGTGCCGTACTTTTGGAACATCTCCTTGACGGTAGGAATCTCTCTGCGGCAATCAGGACACCAGGTAGCCCAGAAATCCAATACCGTCCATGTTCCCTTCTTGAGAGCAGGGAAGGCTGGGGCCTCTGTTCCTGCAGCCAGGAGATTCTTGGCATAGAGTACGTCCACATCCTGTGGGTTCTGGGCTGTTGTTGCGCTGCCCTGAGCGCTGGCTCCGATGACAGATGCTGCCATGAGGAGCAAAGAGAATATTGCTTTTTTCATTTTTCTTTGTATTTTAAAATTCCGAATGCAAAGATACGGATAATTTTCGAAAAATGATATTAGATGGATGAAAAAATGCCGAGCGCATCTTGAAAAAGATGACTCGGCATTGTTTTGAGGGAAGCTTTCCGTTTTTTTATCTTTGCACCCGTCCAAAAGCAGTTTGGCATGAAGCCTGGTGAATTTTTGGAGCAAGGATAATGGGAGGGTAACTGAGATATAGAAGGTAAAACAGAAAAGTCCATGACGGGGGTAAAACCTGTCATGGACTTTTCTGTTTAGCTGATGTAAACTACATGAATTTATTATTGGTCTTAATCATATTTATTCGTGGGTAGCGAAGCGCTGCTCAGCCAGTTTTTCATATTTGGTTCCTGGTTTGCCATAGTTGGCGTATGGCCAGATGCTGATGCCACCACGTGGGGTAAAGATACCGGTTACTTCGATATACTTAGGATCCATCAGCTTAATGAGGTCCTTCATGATGATGTTCACGCAGTCTTCGTGGAAATCGCCGTGATTGCGGAAGCTGAAGAGATAAAGTTTCAAACTCTTGCTCTCTACCATCTTTACATCAGGAATGTAGCTGATGCGAATCTCTGCAAAGTCAGGCTGACCTGTGATAGGGCAGAGGGATGTGAACTCAGGGCAGTTGAAACGTACCCAGTAATCGTTGCCAGGGTGCTTGTTGACAAAGGTTTCCAATACCTCTGGTGCATAATCCATTCTGTATTCGGTCTTGGCTCCGAGAGCCTGCAAACCATCTTCTTTTCTGTCTGTCATATTGTTTTCTGTTAAATGCTTCTATGTTCTATTCTACTAAAAAAATGAAAGTGCTTAGCCGAGGCTAAACACTTTGAATACGTTGTAGGAGATGTTTTCGTCGTAGACGTCTTCTCCCTCATGCTTTTTGATGGCTTTTACTACACGGATGGTGATAGGCAATACCACAATCTCGTAAGCCGTCTTCAGGATAACTTGCCAGAGCATCAGCCAAGGCAACTCCGATGTAGGAACCACACCTCCCAAAGCCAATGGGAAGAAGATGAGGCTGTCGCAACTTTCACCGGCTACGGTACTCAGAATGGCACGTGCCGAGAAATGCTTGCCACCATCGCGAATCTTCATCACACTCATGACGTATGCATTGGCAAACGAACCGATGATGAAGGCAACGAATGATGCTGCTGCAATGCGGGGAGCCAAACCGAAAATGGCATGGAAGCCGGCATCGTTGGTCCAGTAAGGTGCGGCAGGGATGGCATCGCAGATAGCTCCTAGTGCTACGAAGAAGAAGTTCATGGCGAAGCCTGTCCATATCAGCAGACGTGCCTTTTGATAACCCCATACTTCGCATACCACATCATTGATGATGTAGCTCACAGGGAATACGATGAGACCACCGGTTAGGGAAACTGGCCCGAAGGCGATTTGCTTTGTTTCGAGTACGTTTGCTGCAATGAGACAAACGCAGAAGAGAATGCTGAAAAGCATAAACAGCACACTCACTTGAGTTTTTTTCTTGTTCATTTTCTTGTTTTTTACGAGGTTTACCAAGCACTCGAGTTAATAATTGCACGTATGGGAACTATCCATTGGTGCGAAAACGGCTGCAAAATTACAACTTTTCTTCCTATCTGCCAAATATTTATGAAAATATCTTCAATAAATGATGATAATATCTGCAAAAAAAATCCCAAGTACTATCACTAGCACTTGGGACGAGATTTATTGTTAAACCAAAACTTATCTACCTAAAAACCTAATCTAACAATCTTTTTATCAACTAACAATCTATTTATGTCTTATGAATTAACAACCTATTTTATCTGAACAAACTAACAATCTGTTTTATCTTAACTAACTAACAACTTATATAAACTTAATCTAAACCTAAAACAAACTAATGGAGTTTGGCTTAGATGGAAATCTAAGCCTAAACTGAAACCTAGCTGAGAGTGTTAGCCCACAGTAATCTGTCGAGCAACCTTCTGCTCTTCCTGCTGCATCTTAGGCAACTGGATGGTGAGCACACCGTCAGCTACGCTGGCAGAAATCTTCTCCTTGTTGACATCGTCTGGGAGAATTAGGGTCTGCTCAAACTTAGCGTATGAAAACTCGCGACGTAGATAAACGTGCTCCTCCTGCTCAGGCTGATGCTTGTTCTCCATCTTGATGTGGAGATCGCCATTCTCATTGAGGTTTACCTCAAAGTCGTCCTTGCGCATTCCTGGAGCTGCAAGTTCTACTGTATATTTTGTCAAAGACTCCTTGACGTTGATAGCTGGGGCTGTAGTATTAGCCTTCTGCATATTACCCTCGTTGAAGAGTCCGTTAAATACCTCTGGTATCCAAGAATTTCTGTACATCATAATCTTAACCTCCGATTCTATTTTTATTTATTATTATTCGTTATTATTTATGTTGTGTAGCGAATTACTGATCCGCTTACACTCCCTCATCTAGCAATCCCCGTACCAAAGTGCAAACTTCTGTCATTTCGGCAGTAAATCTGAAGAAATGCAAATAACCCTCCTCAAAACGACCCAAAAAGCCCGACATTCTGTCGCGAATGCCGGGCCTATCATTTTTAGTAAGAGAGCCCCCGTTCCTCTCGGTTCCGCCGAGAGACCCCTCAGCTCCCCCGCTCTCCATATCTTTTATTTCTCCATAAACTTCTTGGCTGCTCTGAGCTGGTGTCTCATCACGCTCAGGAACTCCTGGCTTTCCTGCAGTACATTCAGGTAAACCAGCGAAATCTGCATCAGGGAATTATCTGAAAGATGCTGGATGCGGTCGATATGCTTCTTGCGAAGTACGCTGAGCTCATCCTTGCAGGCATCTGCCTCGGCGAGAATCTCACGATAGTTCTCGTAACGGCTGGTCTCAATCTGCTCGCAGCTCATACGCATCAGGTCGTTGATCTTCTGGCGTACAGGAGCAAATTCCTTGGTGTATTCTGCTGGGAGTGGGTTGAAGTTGTTGTCCACGTGCTCCTTGATAGGGTCGAGCATACGACGCAGAGAGTAGATGAACTGCTGGTTGCTGTTGGCGCCCAGATGGAACCAGGTGTTGCGCTCGATGGCAATCTCCATAGGCGATTTCTTCAAACCGAGCATCTCCTGGCGACGGAACTTCTTCAGCATATCCTGCTCCTTCTTCAAGTCCTTGTTGGCATGACGGAGATTCTTAGGATTCTCGTTGGCAAGACCATCTATGATCTGGTTGAACTCGTTGAGTGCAAAGTGGCAGACGAAGCTCTGGGTGCGTGATACCTGGCGACGAAGCAGATCCCATACTATCTCAGGATCGTGTGAGCGCATCATCAGCTGGAAGGTGCTGCCCTTGCTCTCTTCCTTTGCCTTCTTGTTATACTGGATGTTGCTGCGGATGAGCAGGAAGATAACCAATGCCATGAAACAGCTCTGGATTCCTACACCGCCGAAGTGCATGATGAGGCAGACAATGGCGCAGGCTGCGAAAGCTACACCGGCTGTGATAAACCAACCACCAATCACACTCAATACACCGGTTACACGGAATACGGCACTCTCACGGCTCCAGGCTCTATCAGCAAGTGAAGAACCCATTGCCACCATAAAGGTTACATAGGTAGTAGAGAGTGGCAACTTCAGGTTGGTACCGATGGTGATGAGCATACTTGCCAATACCAGGTTTACGGCTGCACGAACCACGTCGAAGGCAGCGCTCTCTTCCAACTCTACATCGTTCTTGTCGAAACGGCTGTTGATCCAGTTCATAAGAGCCTTTGGCATAAACTGCTTCAACCATGAATCTGTAGCCTGGCAGTTGCGTACAATCACGCGGGCTGCAGATGAACTTCCGAACATCTCGTCACCTTCGTCCTGACGGCTCAAATCCACAGAAGTCTTGATTACGTTCTGAGCCTTCTTGGAAGTTGCCATGGCGATGATCATCACGGCACCGGCAGCGAGAAGATAAACTGGAGTAGTCTTGGCGCTATCCATCAGAGAAGTCATCATAAACTGGTCTGGAGTAGCACCGTTGGCATTTGCCATATAGTCCTGATAAGAGGAAAGACCTGCGAGAGGCACACCGATGAAGTTCACCAGGTCGTTGCCGGCGAAAGCCATCGCCAGAGCGAAAGTACCCATCAATACGGTAAACTTGAAGATGTTGATGCGGCAGAGATGCAGGAACTCCATCACGATGGCAGAACCCACGAAGGTGATGCAGAGCAGCAAGCCAAGGTTCTGGTCGATATAATTGCGCCACTCTGCTGGCAGGTAAGGACTCTTACCCAATCCCTTCATGAAGATGAAGTAAGAGAGGGCTGTGAAGGCGATACCACCGAAGATGGCGATGCTGTAGCGTGAATGCTTGCGGTAATTGAAGGTGAAGATGATACGGGAAAGCCACATCACGAAGGCACCGAATACGAAGGCGATGATGACGGATGAGAAGATACCCATGATTACCTCCAATGCCTTATTACTGTTCAGCAAGACACCGTAGTTGAGGCTGTCGTCTCCATACATCTTCAAGGTTGCGAGGATGAAGGCACCTCCCAGCAACTCGAATACCAGCGAGACGGTGGTTGAGGTTGGCATACCCAGCGTGTTGAACACGTCCAGCACAATGACGTCCGTCACCATGACGGCTAGGAAGAGCGTCATCACTTCCTCGAAGGTAAAGTGATCTGGACTCATGATACCGTGTCGGGCGATATCCATCATTCCCGATGACATAATGGCACCCAGTACCACACCGCAGGAAGCGATGATCAGCACCGTGCGAAACTTAGCCACCTTAGCTCCGATGGCAGATTGCAGGAAGTTGACAGCATCGTTGCTGACTCCCACGAAGAGATCAAACACTGCCAGACAGAGCAGGAAGATCACAATACAAAGATAAATCGTACTCATATATTTTATTAATGTTTATATACCTTATTATATAGGGGCTTGTCTCAACATAGCTAGATACATTTCTCCCCTTGCTTTTCCGGGTGCAAAGGTACGAGTACAATGTTACAGGTGATTTAAACAGGTGTTACAATGTTGTTAAGATGTTGTTGTGCTGGCGATTGAATAAGAAAGTTGCCACCAAAAACAAAGAAAAGTGCGAAAATGTTTGGAAGTTACGGAAGTATTCTTCAAAGAACAGATGGAAGCGGAGGATGCCCCACAATTGCTGTTGCTTGGGTAATTTGAGAACCGTTATACAACAAGTCTGTAAACTTCGTTCTCACATCGGTTAATCAACTGTGGGTGAGTGACATTACTTATATCCAACTGGCAAATGGAGATGTTGCGTACCTCCATCTGGTTACGGATGCATATTACAAAAATAGTACGATTCTTTTTATTGTGTCTATAAAAATAGGAACAAAAAATAAGGAGTGTCTACTATTTCTTATCCCGAACTGAGGTAGAATATGTGAAGAATAGCATGAAAAACATGAATTTTGCCTTTTAAATCCCCATAAATGAGGATGGCGTATTTCATTATTTTTAGGTATTGCATACCTTCTTAGAAATATGTACCTTTGCAGCCTGATTCAAGATAATATTTAATTTTAATTATAAACATTTTAAAAGTTCAAAAAAACAATGAAGATTTTTAAGAATTTCATCGGTCTCGCTGCCCTGGCTCTCTGCCTCTGTTTCGCTTCTTGCGGCAGTGACGACGATGCACCTTCTTACAGCAATGTGGCTGTAAGCAACTCTGAGTTGATGACTATCCTCAAGGGTAAGGGATACCAGTTTGATGAAAATGGCAAAATGCTCCTTGACGACAAAGCCAACAGCACCACATCTCTCGACCTTTCAGGCACAAAGGTTGATACCGCTGCCTTGAAGGAACTTTCTGTTTTTCCTAATTTGAAAGAGTTGAACCTTAGCAGCAATGGCTATGGTCCAGTTTTCCATATCGCTTCACTTCCTTCACAGATTACAGGTCTTGACTTGCAAGGCAATGACATCTATGACTTCGACGGCTTGGTAATAGCCAAGGTTGAGAATGATGAGGTGAAAGCTACTATCCTTCATGAGTTTACAAAACTTTATCTCCCTGCTTCCTGCAAGTATAATGTAGAGGACTTGATGCCTTTCTATACAGAGAATGAGGCAGAGAATAAGACTGTTGACATGCAAATGGTAAATGATAAGGGCTCTTTGGAGAAGTATAATACTTTGAGAGAGATTCCTGATGAATATTTCCGTGCTTATTTGAAAACAAAATTCGCTTCTTTGTTTGCTGATGATACGCATATTGACATTAGTAAGCCAATGGATTTAGTGAGCAAAGGCGAGGATATATATATAGGCTTTGATAATTCTTTTGCTGATGCTGATAAAGTAAAGAGTTATGCGGGTGTTGAATACTTTATAAATAATCCTTACTATGACCCATTTGCTGTAACAGTGAACAATTTGTCTGATAATTGCTCTATTTCATATATCGCACCAAGAAAAAATATTGTAGCATTGGGTTTATGTAATATAAGTACTTTACCACAAATAGATTTGTCACAAGCTACTAATTTGGTAAATATGTCCTTAGAGCGTAATAGCAATATCGAATCACTTGATTTGACGAATACTCTTATTGCAAATCAAAAGATTAAAGATTTCGATGTACGTTGGGGCAATGGACTTAATTGTCTGTCATGTAGCAATTTGAAAGAAATCAAGCTTCCAAAATCAGAAATTGGAATTACTGGTATCATTTTCTTATACGATTTACCTTCTTTGAAAGAAATGGATTTGTCTGGTATAAAAGCTATTTCTGAATTGAATTTGTTGAAATTAGCCGATACCTCTATAATATATCCTAATCTGCAATATGTATTGAAAAGTGACAATACGCTAGAAGATATTTCAAATAGTTCAGAAACAATAAATTTGGCTATTTCGGAAGATGTATTTAATACAGAATCAGCAAAGGCTTTTATAACAAAATATAGGGATAATCTACACGATGATTATCGTGCCTATAAAAGTTATGGTGCTTATAGATGGAGTAAATTTCTTTAATATTAATTTTTATATTTTTTAAAAACAACAATTATGAAACATTTTATTTTGATGATTCTGGCTGTTGTCAGCATGTTTGTAATGCCTAGCAAGGCTAATGCAAGTGATGGTTCTTCTTTAAAAGAAGGTGTTTACAAAGGTGCTTTGACTTATGTCTACATGAATGGTGACAAAGACCCATATAGCCCAATTGAGGCAGAATTGACTGTCAACGCAAACGGAACAATCAACTTGTATGTTGATGCATTCAAAATTGGCAAAATGCCAGGTACCATCACTATTGATGCTCAAAAAATTACTGTCACAGATGGCTCATTCAAACAAGATATTGACAAAGCCATCTTGTTCAAGATGCCTTTGATTTCTAAAAAGGAGTTCAAGGCTAATGTCGATGGTTCTCAGACCGGAAATGATTTGAAATTTACAGTTTCATCTATAGATGCTACCTACCTTGGAGTATCATTTAAAGCAGTTGTAACCTTTGAGGGTACTTGGAATCGTGAAGCAGAGTAAATACTTTTTAAATGTTAATCGGAAATGAAGAAAACAATAAAGACACTTGCTTTGTTCTTGCTTTGCTTAATGTGCCTTATTTTGCAAGCATCATGTTCTTCCGATGAAGAAATAACAGATGCAGATGCAAATACTGAGTTGGTGAAAGAGGCAACGAAATATCTCAATGGTGAGATCGTTCTTAGAACAAATGCAACGATGAATGGCGTGAACAAGACCCTTTTACCGGAGGGATGTCCTACAAAGTTTAAGTTTGAATGGAGTAAGACTGACGCACAAACTTTCACCATTTCTTTGCTTGACTTCACGGTCGGAAACATGGGAATGATTATCAATT
>ERZ1026878.1576-NODE-1576-length-13295-cov-33.545015_pt1 | contig 13295 bp, 10 predicted proteins | sample MGYA00380169_ERZ1026878 | MGnify/ENA primary metagenome ERZ1026878 (study PRJEB33269, sample SAMEA4719805) | human gut metagenome | biome: human-associated habitat; feature: organic feature; material: feces | place: Cameroon | collected 2013-10 ...
AATATTATTCAACAAATAAGAAAGCACCCATCGCCGATCTTCACAAGGCGGTAGTTAAAGGTTTGGCAGAAGACCGTGGTCTCTATATGCCGGAAATCATCAAGAAGCTGCCACAGGACTTCTTCGACAACATCGAGAAACTTAGTTTCCAGGAGATTGCCTACAAGGTAGCTGATGCCTTCTTTGGCGAGGACGTTGATGCCGAGTCATTGAAGAAGATTGTATACGATACCCTGGCATTCGACTGCCCTGTGGTTGAGGTAGAGCCTAACATCTACTCTCTCGAACTGTTCCATGGTCCTACCCTCGCCTTCAAGGATGTGGGTGCGCGCTTCATGGCACGTCTTCTGCAGTACTTCGTACGTCAGGAGGGCAAGGAAGAGGTGAATGTGCTCGTAGCTACATCGGGCGATACCGGTTCGGCTGTTGCCAACGGTTTCCTCGGCGTTGACGGCATCCACGTCTACGTGCTCTATCCTAAGGGCAAGGTGAGCAAGATTCAGGAGAGCCAGTTCACTACCCTCGGCCAGAACATCACAGCCCTCGAGGTAGATGGCGTGTTCGACGACTGCCAGGCGCTGGTGAAGTCTGCGTTCATGGATGAGGAACTCAACAAGCACATGAAGCTCACCTCAGCCAACTCTATCAACGTAGCCCGCTTCTTGCCTCAAGCTTTCTACTATTTCAACGCCTATGCCCGCATGAAGGAGAAGGGCCTCGCCGACAAGCTGGTTATCTGCGTGCCTAGCGGCAACTTCGGCAACATCACAGCCGGTCTCTTCGGTCATGAGATGGGATTGCCTATCCACCGCTTCATCGCTGCCAACAACGCCAACGATATCTTCTACGAGTATCTGCAGACTGGCAAGTACAATCCGCAGCCTAGCAAGCAGACCATTGCCAATGCCATGGACGTAGGCGACCCTTCAAACTTTGCCCGCATCTACGACCTCTACAAGGGCAATCACGATGCCATCGCAGCCTACATCGGTGGTGCTACATACAAGGACGAGCAAATTGCCGAGACCATGAAGCAGTGCTACAACGAAACCAAGTATGTACTTGATCCTCACGGAGCTTGCGGCTATCGCGCTCTGAAGGAGCAGTTGAAGCCAGGCGAGGTTGGCGTCTTCCTGGAGACCGCTCATCCTGCCAAGTTCAAGGAGAAGGTAGACAGCATCCTGGAGAGCGACATCGAGATTCCAGCCCGTCTTGCAGAATTCATGAAGGGCGAGAAGAAGAGCATCCAGATGACCAAGGACTTCGATGCCTTCAAGAACTTCCTGATGAACGAATAGGTTTTCAAATCTATGGGTTTTCAGATGAAGAAGAACGAATAGGTTTTCAGACAAATCAGAAAATATGAAGAAAATATTAATGGGCATCGCCCTATTATCCAGTACCTTTTTGGCAGCACAGGCACAGTGCTGCCAGAAAGGTTCTTGCCATTCTGAGCAGACTGCCGGCAAGGACTGCTGCGCTCAGGAAGGCCTTTACACTACATCCTATGCCGACAACCCCAAGCTGGTGAAGAAGGCAGAGAAATGGGCAAGGAAGGGAGCCTGGAGAAACGGTTTCACCAAGGCAAACCCTCACGCCAGTGTCAACCTGGTAGACTTCTACCAGCAGTATCAGAAGAATCCCAAGCAATGGAAGGCGCTCTTCGAATACATCGCCAAGACCGATCTCCTGACGATTCCAAAGGGCAAGCATCAGATTCCGGGGTCCGACCTCACCATCAGCGTAGAAGACAGCGAGAACGGACCGCTGGAGAAGCGACAGAGCGAGAGCCACTACAAGCACATCGACTTCCAGTATGTCGTGAAGGGCGTGGAGCGGTTCGGCGTCATCGACCACCTTACCAGCAAGCCCAACTGCAAGTATCGTCCGGACGTAATCCATTATGATTACGACAAGTCGAAGGCTCGTTTCTACGACAGCAATCCCAACGAGTTCTTCATCTTCTTCCCTAACGATTGGCACATCGCCAAGATCAACAACGATTCCAACGACCAGTCTATTCGTGTCATCGTGATAAAGGTAGATTACGTAGAGTAAATTATAAATAAAACGAGAAAAGATTATGAAGATAGTTATCTTAGATGGATATGCAGCCAATCCGGGAGATTTGGATTATCATCTTCTGGAGCAGTTGGGCGAGGTAGTGGTCTACCCTCGCACGTCAGACGCAGAGAAAGTGGAACGTGCCAAGGATGCCGACATCGTCCTCCTGAACAAGGTGCAGATGGATGCAGAAACGCTGGCGCAGCTTCCTAACCTGAAATATATCGGCATTCAGGCTACGGGCTTCAACGTGGTAGACATCAAGGCTGCCAAGGAGCAGGGCATCATCGTGACCAATATTCCTGCCTACAGCACGGACAGCGTGGCTCAGATGACCTTCGCCCTCATCCTTGCCGTAACCAACCGCGTAGAGCATTATGCTCAGGAGAACCGCAACGAGCGCTGGGCATACAACAAGGATTTCTGCTATTGGGACACCCCATTGATGGAGCTTGCCGGCAAGACCTTCGGTATCATGGGCTTGGGAAATATCGGAATGAAGGTAGCCAACATCGCCCGCCAGTTTGGCATGAACATCTGTGCCTTCACCAGCAAGAGTGCCAGCGCATTGCCTGAGTGGATTCAGAAGGTGAGCAAGGAGGGATTGCTTGCCACGAGCGACATTCTTTCTCTTCATTGTCCGCTGAATGATGACACCTATCATTTCATCAACGAGGAGAGTCTGGAGAAGATGAAGGAAACCGCCATTCTGGTGAACACGGGTCGTGGACCGCTGGTAGATGAGGAAGCCGTAGCCGCAGCTCTTCACGCAGGCAGTCTTGCCGCCTACTGTGCAGACGTAATGGCCCAGGAGCCACCATCAAAGGACAATCCTCTCTGGAATGAGCCTAATGCCTATCTCACTCCTCACATTGCCTGGGCCACCTACGAGGCTCGCGAGCGCCTGAACAAGCAGGTAGCCGCCAACGTCAAGGCGTTTCTCGAAGGCAATCCGATCAATGTGGTGAATAAGTAAAAATGCTATATCTCAGAAGATTATAGAGAAACAGAGCGCATAAAAACATACAAGAAAAAAGGAGCGGTAACCACTTGAACAATGAGTTACCGCCCCTTTTCTTGTATATTTCTTCTCTACTCTTTTCCAAACAAACGATCGTAATCGCTTGTAAAGTTCTTATAAGCATCCATCATTTCTTCCTTTATCAGCGTGTAGACATTGCTGCCATCTCCATACCATTCCATTGGTGGATACCATTCGATGTCATTACGCTTCTTGGCCAGCTTCATCACGCAGCCTTTAACCAAATCAGCCGGGAAACCGATATCAGACTTACTGGTCATTATACCCTGGGTAGTAATTCTGATGGAAGGATCTTCGCCAGGCACCCATCCCTTGCGCAAGGAGAATGTTTCCAGATTACCACATGTAAACTCACCGGTGGCATCGTTCACATCCAGCATTTCTATACGATAACGGCGTGGAATGGCAACAGGAGCCGTATAGCCTTCTGCCTTTAAAACAAAATTCAAATAAAGCTGCAACAAACCTCCTGACGTACAGCGCAGATCATGGTAAGCGATGGAACCGCCGTTCAGTACCAGATATTTCTTGCCTTTGGCTGCATCGTTCTGTACACCCATGATTCTAAGAGGCTGACAGAAGACATAAGTACTCAGCGTCTTGGAAGTTATCTTCACCCTAGGGTTCAGCATCAACACCATATATCCATAGGTCTTGTCTCCATAAGGCGTAGCCACATCCTTGTTCTTGCTCATCAATGCGTATACATTGACCGCTACCTTCTGATTGTCTTTCAGAACATCAAGCGATATTTTTCCCTGATAAGCATTCGTAGGCGTTTCTGACAACGTATCTTTAGGCAGGAAGAAAGCATAGGCCGTCAGATTATCAGTCACCGTAAAAGGTTCTGTACCAACCTCCTTCTCGCCTACCATGACACTCGATAATTTCCAGCCATCGTTGGCATTTGCCTTGACAGAAACCTTGTCGCCATAATGAAGAACCGGCTTACCCTCTACCTTTGCCGTACCTACCATCTTAGGTATGCATTCCACATTCACTTTGTAGGTAGCATTCATTATCTTCTTAGGTCCCAAAGGTTTAGCATTGCATGCTTCAAGTGCCGACATTCCATTCTGCCCCTTGGCTTTCTGTTCGAAAGAAATATCTCTTGGCAAAACATCCCAATCACTCTTTTCCAGATCTTCCTTAGAGAAAAGCCATGCAATCTCTCCATTTCCCTTAACCAGAGCCAACATTTGCTTTCCATTGATTTCTATGTTGCTGGCAATGCAATATCCGTCTTTCGAGAATTGGGAGAAACAGCCAAAACGATTGTTACTAAAGGCATTTTCCATCGCTTTGAACATGAGCGAACCCTTCGAATCAATAACACTGGAAAAGGTATTGATGGAATAAAGACCAGAAGGCTCGAAAGGTTTGGTACGCATTATATTTTCATCCAAAATACAATGACCACCATTCGAATCAAAGGTGCGATAATATGCCAGAGGTCTGAACTTAGTATCTACCGCAGCAACGATAGTATTCGCCTGCTTGAGGATCAGCATCGCCCGTCCCTTATAAAAGGTGGTACCGCCCCTTACGGTAGCAAGCTTCCTACCACTCAAGTCATAATAGTTCACCTTATTATAATCATTGTCATAAACATAATAAATACCATTGCTCACATCTCCGATACCATAGGTATAGGCAGCATCTTCGGTACACTCAAAGCCCTCTACAGTTCTTATCACCTTTCCCGTCTTGTCGATGAGCTGGGCTGTATAAGAAACGTTGAACATCTCGCCATTGCCTTTGAATACCCAGGCATAGCCCTCGCTAAAATCGCGCACCTTATCCCATACAGCTGGTTTCACCACCCGGTTCTGGGCATCCATGAATCCCCATTTCTGATCAGTTGTACAAAATGCCCTCATACCACAGCTCAGCGAACGCATATCAGAACGGTAGTTACCATAAAGTTTGGCTGGCGATGGCACCTGCCTACCTTGCGTATCCATGTAAAAGGTAGCCAATGTCCGGGATCCCTGCATTTTCTTTACGATGGCCAAACCATCTACAAAAGGAGTCTGAGGCTCCCAGTCTGGACTTAGGTTTCTTACGCTACCGTCTTGATAGAGAATGGAATAATACTCTCTTCCGGCACTGTTTTTGGTAGCTGACATTGCCAGTAAGGCACCATTGTCAAACTGCATCGGATTATCGAATGACTTACCCTCAAACGTTTTCCATTGTGGACCGAAGATGCATCGGCCATCCACGCTCCACACAGTAATATTATCACCACATTTCACACAAAACATACCCTCGCTCACATTAAAGACAGGGTTGCGATAGGTATCTCTTATCTTCATCCAACGTGTGTTGGAAGTAAGGAATGGGGTTGTGCTCACCACCTCTCCCGAATTTTGGGTTGCCGGTGGATTGAGCGTTTTCCACAAGTCGGCATCCGTAAGAGGCTGCTGTGCTCTTACTGCCAGCGAAAGATTGCTCAAAAAGGCAATCAGCAAGATTGTTAACTGATGTTTCATAAGTCTTATTTTTTAAATGATGATAGCATTCTCAAACGAGATCGTTTTTAGATACCCAGGTTGTTAATCTATTCTAAAATACATACTTGAGAGATAGTATAATCCTCAAATCTGCCCCAAATATACAAAAACTTTATGAAACCACAATGTTTTTTAGCTAAATTCTTTCTATTTTATGTTTTTTTTCTATTTTTCCTTACAGGATCCTATTTTATCTCCATCATCAAGGCATTCCTCGAAGGCAATCCTATTAATGTGGTGAATAAGTAAAGATAATTCGTTTAAGTAGCAGAAAACAGCCAACCTTCAATATCCCAATTGAAAGTTGGCTGTCTTCTTATAGTTTTCTTCTGAACTGCCTAATCAGGTACCTGGGATTTCGTCTCATATCCCATAAGTCAACAAGAATAATTCTATCGTATTCCGCATCATACCGATAGATGATTTTCCAATTTTTCATGATGATGGCACTACGGTATAGGCGTAAAATGGCTTAGATGGTTTTATATAAGCCATAAACCTTTAGCTTTAAGGTGGTCTATCATATCCTCTTCATCAATGAGTCCATTTTTCTCGATGTCGGCTTCTATGGCTTCTATACGAGCTATGGCTTCTTCTTCGTTGACAGGTCCCCATCCTGCTGGTATTCTATTCCAATCAATATCATCATCGAAGTTATCTTCGGTGAACTTTTCTTCAGGAAGTACAACTGCCGTATTTCCATGATAGGCTGGCGTTGGCTCTTCAGCAAAAGCAGCGCCATGGTCTTCCGGTAAATGATATTTTTTCTCTTTCATACCTCTATCTGTTTAAAATTGTGACTAAGCAGCTTATCTTATGCAAAGATAATGCAAACGAGCGCAATGAAAGCTTGCTTTCAAATTGCCGAGTGCAGCTTATCTTCTGCAAAGATAAAAAGAATAATTCAAATATCCAAGAAACTCTTGAAAAAATTGATTTTGCCGTCCCCCTTTTCTTGCCTTTTCCCTATCTCCTCTTCAGCAGGACATAGATGATGACGGGGGCACCGAACAATGGGGTGACGGCATTCAGGGGGATGATGCCACCGCCAGAAGGGAGGGTGCAGAAGAGATTGCAGAGAAGGGCAAGGACTGAACCCAACAGCATCGTGACGGGCAACAGCCGGCGATGATTCTCCGTACCAATGAGTAGACGGGCGATGTGGGGAGTGGCTAGACCGATGAAGGCAATGGGACCGCAGAAGGCGGTAACCACTGCCGTGAGAAAGCCCGTGATGAGGAGCAGAATGATGCGCAGACGCCTGATGTTGAAACCCAGATTGCCGGCATACTGATCACCTAACAGCATGGCATTCAATGGTTTGACAAGGAGCAGGGAGGCGATGAGGGCGATGAGGGCAAGCGGAATGAACCATAATACCTGCGCAGCCGAAACATTGCCAAAGCTTCCCATGCCCCAGACCATATACGATTTCACGCCCTCTGCCGTGCTGAAGAAATTGAGCAGTGAGATGGCGCTGCTGGCCAGATAGCCCACCATCAGACCGATGATGAGCAGCACCGTATGACTGCGCACGATGGCAGAAAAGAAGGTGATGACAGCCATCACGAGCATCGCTCCCACGAAGGCTGCGATGAGAATGGCGAGAAAACCACCGATGGCATAGTTGCCGGCATCGCCCACGAAATCGCCCAGGGCGATGTTGCCGCCAAAGGCAAGCATCACGATGGCAACAGCCAGTCCGGCTCCGCTGCTGATACCGAAGACATCAGGACCAGCCAGGGGGTTGCGGAAGGCAGTTTGCAGCAGCAAGCCGCTCGTGGCGAGGGCTGCGCCCGAAAGGAGGGCGGTAATAGCCGCAGGCAAGCGCGATTCCATTACGATATAGCGGAAGCTGTCAGCTTCATCTACCTGATTTCCAGCGAGTATAGCCACCACGTCCTGCCACGGAATGCTTACGCTACCCCATGCCAGGTTGGCAAAAAACAGTATGATAATGGCGATAGCCCCTAAAACGATGGTTTTCATTCACTAAAACTATTTCTTGTAAAATCTCTGATTAAAGCCCTATTTCTTATAGAATTTCAATTTGCCGAACCGCTCGCCATGCGCCAGGATGATGAACTCTCTGAGCAGCAGTTCGGGATGGAAGCTCGTAAGCTCGAAATAAGGCACCGTAGAGGTATCTACCTGATAGATATTGCCCCGGTTGAAGGCGGCAAGAGCCTTGTAACCGTCATACTCCTGCAGCAGCTGAACCTGCGACAAAGGAGCACCTCCGAAGTATTTGAATGCCCATACATCCACCTGACTTCCCTTCGCCAGAATCTGCTCCGGACTCATCGGCAGACTTCCGCTGTGCTTATCATCTGAGAAGATATAACGGGCGTTGGCATCCTTCAGCAGAATGCCGATAGTACTCTGACCACCAGGCACATACCATACATTGCCCGTCTTTCTTTCGGTCAATATCGAAAGTCCCTTGGGCAGCTTTCCAGCCTCAGCCTTCAAGTCAAGATATTCCTTCTCTATCTGAGCAAAAAGAGAATCAGCCCTTAATTCGCAAGATGCAGGAAGAGTTGCCTCTGATGCTTTTCCGGCAGTAGCCTCTGATGCTTTTCCAACAGCAGCCTCTGATGCTTTTCCGGCAGCAGCCCCTGATGCTTTTCCGGCAGCAGCCTCTGATGCTTTTCCGGCAGCAGTAGTTGAAATATTCTTGTCTTTTCCAAAGAGCATGCCATAGAATTTCATCCATTCCGCCCTGCCCAATGGCGAAGATTCCATATAGTCAGCAGCTTCAATGATGGGGATATGCAGCTTGTCGAGCTTGCCATATCCTCCGCTGTTCTCGAAGGGCGAAACGAGGATAGCTTCGGGTTTCAGGGCGATAATGCGCTCGATATCGGGCGCCATGCTCGAACCGCAATCCACGATGGAATTTCCTGCAGAAGCATTTCCGGAAGAAGCCTTCCCTGCAGAAGCAGCCCTCTTCCTGACATCCGAAATATTGATGTAATTGAGGTCGCAGACGCCACGGATAGCCTGCTGGCAGCCCAGTTCGTACATCAGCTGGCAATGCGGAGCGATAAAAATGGCACTCCTCTCCACCGGTGTCCTCACGGTATCGGTAGTGCATCCCATGCCCGAAGTGCGTTGCAGGGCGAGTCGGGCAACCGTCTCATCCCCCTCCTTTCCCTTTGGGATAAGGATATAGCGATGCAGCAGCGCCCCCACCTTCCATGGGTTCGCAACGTTCACCTCAGCATACTGATACTCAGCACTTTCCGCATCCTCATCCAAAGATGCAGTCCCCTTCTCCCCATGCTTCACGATGGTTAGCAGTTTGGCATACTCCATCTTCAGAGTATCCCCCTCTTCAGCCTCTCCCGCCGTCGTCTTTCCGCCCTGGCAGGCAGTCAGCACAAGGAGCGTCAGGAGTGCCCCGAATATATATTTCTTTCTGTTCATCATAATACATTAATTTGGTATGCTCATTGTTATCCTTACTTGGCAAAGGTAAAAAACATTCTTTTTAACCTTGAAACACACTCATGACTGCATGATAATGCTTCATTCTTTCTTCATATTGCTCCTTACTTTCCTTTGGTGGATTTTTCATTCTTGCCTCAAACTTGCGAGCATCACCACCATAAAGAATCGGAGTTTCTCTAATTGGTCTTGCCATAATACATTCCTCCTTGAGTTTATTAATTAATAATCTTTAATAGGTATTATTCTTATATATAACTGAATTGTTATTTACCTAATCCGCTTCAAAATTACAAAAAGTTTGGGAGATAATAGCTTTTTTTAGAGAAAACTTTTGGTTTTGTACGTAAATTCCTAGTTTTTATGGGTATTCTGCGTTTCTATGAATATAAAAACAGCGAAAGATGACATCCAAGGATGCCATCTTTCACCTCTCTCCCCACCTACTCTATCCTGATAACCACTTCGCCCCTGCGTCTCAGCACCTTGTTAACACGGTCGAAGAGCTGGAGGAAGAGTTCCTGGCTTCTGAGGACGAAGCCGGGAGCATGAGCCTCGCCGATGAGGATGCCGCCCTTGCGGAGACGGGACGGACCGTTGCCCGGCTGCATCATGGGGCACGAAAGGGCATGAAGCTCTTCCAGACACCCGAACCGATGATGCTTGCGCTCCAGACGGCAACGCTCGCAGATTTCGGGGAGAGGAAGAGGCGAACAGCCCACCCCTGATGAAGCATCAGAAGAAGAGGAAGCCTCCTTCTTCACCGCCTCCAAGAACATCATCTTGCGGGCGAAACTGCGGCATTTAGCCACCACTACGCGATATTCACCAGGCTCCAGGCAGCCCCCCTCGCGCTCTACTGTATCGCAAATAGGCTCGTGGTCAACAACGCCACCCTTGCGATCTACTATTTCCTGACTGAGGCGACCCACTACGGCGCCACGAACTGTACGAAAACGATTTAAGACTAATTTCACCATAACAGACAATAACTGATAAAAAATAACAAACAATAACCGATAAAAATAACAAACAATATCTACCCAAAAAGCTATTGAGAAAACAATGAAAATTCACATTCACTTTCACATTTTCTGAACGTAAGAGGACTGATAATAATCAGATAAATCCTTGCATCCTTCGGGCAACTGATGATACACCAGCTGCGGAAACATCTCCTTCAATTTCATATAGAGACTAATGCCAGGCTTATCCTGATCTGGCCACATGTGAAGATTTCTTCCCGACAAAAGACTGCGACATTCTTCATTACAAAGTGTAGCACTGGGTATTGCTATCGCCTTATAACCCATAGACATAGCACTCCAACAGTCGGTACATCCCTCAGTAATAACCAAAGGTTCTTTATCAGCTACTTGGGGCAAAATCTGCATCCCGTATACCATAGGTTTGCTGCCAGGTGCAAATTTAAACCGGGGCTTCTCCTTAGATTTATCCCCCAGAAATCTGCTCTGTACCGTTAGCAATCTTCCATCCACCCCATAGTAAGGTATGAGCAGGGAAGGCCCATCAAAAAACTTACCACCAAAGCGATAGCCAGCGATAGAAAAATCTGTACTTACCACTCTGCACCAATAGATGTATTCGGGGCGCAGCTTTCGCTGTTCGAAAAGAAAATCCCTTGCAGTCTCGGTGAGTTTCTTTCCCTCAAGCATTCTCATGAGATAATCTACATCCGGCTGATGCTGGAATGGTCCTCTAAGGTTGATTCTGTCCGTATCGCATTCCGTTTTCTGCTGCCCGACCGTACCCCTTGCTGGCTGCCCGACCGTACCCCTTGCTGGCTGTCGGCCATTCCCCACAACAATACCGAAGTTTCTTCCCAACCATTGGCAGGCTTCGGTAAAAGAGAGATTCTCCCGCTTCATCACCAGGTCGATATTATCACCACCCCACCCGCATGCAAAGCAATGGCAAGTATTGGTTGATGGCCAGAAATGCAAGCTCGGATTAGAATCGTTATGACTGATACAGAGCGCATTGCGATGACGCAATCCTATTCCCAAAGCATCAGCCACCTCCAGTATATTGATGCCTCCAAGTTTAGAGAGCGTGATTGAATCTATATATTCTGCCATATAATAATTGATTTTTTAATACGTGAAAATCTATTTATCAGGAATATCATCATCAGCTGCATGAGTAGTTTTCTGCTGCGTTTTTCTAAGCACTTTCTTGTTCTCACCCTTTTTAGGTTTTTCGAGCCATCCCCATCTGCGCCAGTTGCATACCATGTTGCGGGCAGGGGTCTTGAGTCCCTTCTGCGTCAGAAATTCCTCCAGGAACTGATAAGAAAATTCCTGCGGCAACTCGCTGAAATAGTCTACTGTATGATAAGGCTCTCCTTCGCCCTCGGCAGAAATCTGCTCGAAAGCCTTGCCCCACCGCTGCAACATATTACGCAAGATGTGGTCGGCACAAGCCAGATAGGTCTGCCTTACCAGTTTCCGGATTTCCTTCTCGCTTTTCTTCCCCTCAACCTTGTAAAGCACTTGCATGAGGGCAGCGATGCGGAAGGCTGAAACCGAACTGCGCTTGTAGAAGACATCCATCGACTTGGACATGGTTTTCACCACCTGCTGGCGGCAGTCGTTACACCATTTTACCACCGTCTTGTAGAGCCAGCTCATATCTTCCTCTATCTCCTGATGGAATTTTCCATCTTCCTCGTAGCACAACCCGAAGAGCTTATCCAACGTATTCTCCAGCTCATTACGCTGCGTATCGGTCAACGCCTGAAACTGAGGTGGATTGTCGCCCAGATGACTGATGAGCGGGCATAAAATAGTACGAGTAACCGAACCGCCCTCAATGGCAGCCTTGTTCATATATCTGCTCACCGCACTCTGGGTGCCGCAGAAAACGAACGACAGCAAGGCATCTACCATGGCACTATAGCTGGTTTCGCTCATGAAATCCTGACCATAGACGCTGCCTAAATCGTATGCCGTCTTGATAACCTGCGAGAGGTCGGCAAACTGGCGCTTGGCAGAATGCACGATGGCAGAAATCTCATCGGCAAATTCGAAGAGCGTCTTCGGAGCACCATAAAGTTTGACGGCAGCATCGCATCGCTTGATGAACATGGTGAGCGATACGGTTTCGGGCAGGATGGTGATGTCGGTCTTCGGTTCGGGTGGCAGCTTGCCATCCTTCTTGCCCTGGCGTCGCTTCAGGGCAGCATACTCCTGCTCCTTGGCTCTCATTTCGCTGTCGCGCTCGATGAAAGGTTTCATCAGGGTACGCATGATGTATCTGGCAAACGACTTTCCGCTCGACTGCTCGCCCTCTACGATGACCTGCAGCACGATGGCCGATTTTTCTCCCTGATTATCATACACATACTGTATTCTGACACGTGTAAGATAAACGCTGAGCATGGCAGCAGCCACCACCAGCGTAGGATACTTGAGTTCAGAAGGCGAAGTGATCATCCATTCTCTGATGCCCGACGGATAATCCTTATCGGCAATCAGGTGATGCATGGGCATCTCTTCATTCTCTTCAGCCTGTTCTGCCAGCTTTTTTCCTATCAACCCAGATGATACCATGTTATTGATTCCGCCCTTGGTATCCTCAGGCTTTGCCACTGGATTAGTCCGAGACGCTTCCTGTGGAGGTATTTTCTTTCCTTTTTCCATAATCCCAATCATTGATTATTTCTGAATGCAAAAGTAAGGAAAAAAAGCCTCCCCGGCAATAGGCGTCCTGCCGGTTCGCCTCCTACTAAGCCTCATCGCCGGCAACTAAGCCTTCCGCTAAGCCTCCAGCTCATCTGAAGGCATAAAAAAAGCACTCTTTGCTTGCAAACGAAGCAAAAAGTGCTGATACTGTATTATTTCTAACTGAACTTTCGCAAGTTTTTCCCACACGCCCTGAAAGGGCAGAAGCCCCTAGCCCAGGGCATCGCCCTGGGTAATTACGGACGCAAACCTGTCGCCCTGTAAGGGCAAAAGCTTTAAAACTCCAGACAAAACATAAAGCTTTTGCCCTTACAGGGCGCCTTGCTGATTGCCATCATACCCAGGGCGATGCCCTGGGCTAGGAGCTTCTGCCCTTTCAGGGCGTATGGAGCTTACATACGAAACTTGAGTTTCTAAAAAATCTTCTGTTCAGATATGTTTCTATTCATTTATATTATCACCCTCACTGACATAAGAAAGAACCAAACGGCGAACCACGGCATGAATGTCTTCATTAGG
>ERZ1026878.1589-NODE-1589-length-13219-cov-133.420921_pt1 | contig 13219 bp, 7 predicted proteins | sample MGYA00380169_ERZ1026878 | MGnify/ENA primary metagenome ERZ1026878 (study PRJEB33269, sample SAMEA4719805) | human gut metagenome | biome: human-associated habitat; feature: organic feature; material: feces | place: Cameroon | collected 2013-10 ...
GGAACTAATATATTAAGGTATTCATTGACAGCTTCTGTCTATCACGAGACTGGCATTATGGAGACAGATGATACGTTGCCTTACGATACCGGGTCAAAACTGACACGCTTTAATATGCGTGCCAATGTTGATCTCGATTTGACTAAAACCACCTTGCTTCGTTTTAATGTGGGTGGATATCTGCAGAACTTGCGCAAGTCGAATAGTAGTACCGACAATGTGTTTACTCATGCTTTCGAAACCCCACCATTTGTGCATCCTGCCATTTATTCAGATGGTACTATCCCTAAAGCCAGTACCAATCGTGCCAATCCTTGGGCAGAGAGTACACAGCAGGGCTATTATAGAGGAACAAGAAGTAAGTTGGAGTCTCTCTTCCAATTGGAACAAAACCTGAAAATGATTACACCTGGCTTGAAGTTCAAGGCAACTTTTGCATTTGATACCTATAACGAGAACTTTGTAACTCGTGGAAAGACCCCAACCTATTATGGTGTGGCTAAGTCGCGTGGTGATGAGGGTGAGTTGATTCATGGTGTACTTTCCTATGGTAGCGAGTTCTTAGACCATAGCTCCAATGCAAACTATGGTAATAACAGTACTTACTTAGAGTTCTCCTTAGGCTATAATCATACTTTTGCCAAGAAGCATGCCGTAGATGCCCTCTTCCTTTATAACCAGCGTTCTTACGATTGGGGTGATATTCAGCCTAAGCGTTCACAAGGTATAGCTGGTCGTCTTTCTTATACATTCGACCGTCGTTATGTGGGTGAGTTCAACTTCGGTTACAATGGTAGTGAGAATTTTGCCAAAGGCCATCGCTTCGGTTTCTTCCCATCTCTTGCCTTAGGTTGGATTATTTCTGAGGAAAAGTTTATGAGAAATTGTGCTGATTGGCTGACTCTTTTGAAGTTGAAAGGCTCTATAGGTAAGGTCGGTAATGATGATATCGGAGGTCGCCGTTTCGCTTATCTTACCACTATTAACACTGGAGCTTCTGGCTATAATTTTGGTTATTCTGCTGATTATTGGCGTGGAGGATATTCTGAGGGCGAGGTAGGTGTTAACAATTTGACATGGGAAACCTCTACAAAGACCAATGTTGGTATAGAGTTGGGACTTTGGAATGAGTTTAACCTCCAGTTTGATTACTTCTATGAGCACCGTACCAACATATTCATGCAGCGTAAGACTATTCCTACACAGGCTGGTTTCTTGAGTAACCCTTATGCCAACTATGGCATCGTAGACAACAGTGGTGTGGATGGTACTGTTACTTGGAATCACAAGTTTGGCAAGGATTTGCGTGTAGCTCTAAGAGCAAATTTCACCTATGCCAAGAATGAAGTCAAGGAGTATGATGAACCAGAGTCAGTAAAGGGTACTTATCGTTCATTGACCGGTCGTTCTATCGGTACACTTTGGGGACTTCAGGCAGAACGTCTCTATACAGACGATGATTTCGAAAATGGTAAGTTGAAGGCAGGTATTCCTACTCCAAATATAGGCTCTGTAGTTCGACCTGGTGATATCAAATATCGCGATATGAACGATGATGGCGTTGTCGATGCCAAGGATGAGGGATATATAGGTGGAACAACGACCCCAAGAATTGTTTATGGTTTTGGTGGTAATGTTGAATACAAGAACTTTGACTTTAGTTTCTTCTTCCAGGGTACAGGACAGAGCTATCGTATCATAGGAGGCACTCAGTACTTTATTCCAGGAAGTGGTCAAGGAGTTATGGGAAATGTTTATGCAAACTATAAGGATTGCTGGACTGAGGAAAATCCGTCACAAGATGTGTTCTGGCCACGTTTGTCGGAAAGCACCAATCCCAATAACAATTATGCCTCAACATGGTGGAAGAAAGACATGAGTTTCTTGCGACTTAAGTCAATAGAACTGGGTTACACTTTGCCAAGAAGCATTACTAAGGCAATTTATTCCAACAATATCCGCTTCTTTGTTAGTGGTAATAACTTGTTCTATATTTCTAAGTTCAAATTGTGGGATCCTGAGCTTGATACAGCAGATGGCCTAAAATATCCATCCATGCGCTCTGTAATGTTTGGGTTCCAGTTGAATTTCTGATTAGTAATAAATAATAAAAGACAAAAACAATGAGAAAGACATTATATATTGTGACAATGGTATTAGGCATGCTCGGATTCTCGTCTTGTTCTGATTATTTGGACAAGGAGAATGACACCGAACTTGACCTGAAGATGGTCTTTGATGACAAGACCCGTACCGAGGGCTGGCTTGCCAATGTCTATTCAGGAATTCCTGATCCATATCTTGGCTATTTGCGGTATGCGGGTTGGGAGATTTTAGGTGACGACATGACACCGTCAGAGCGTTATCGCCAGTTCGATTGGAAAGTCATTCCTTTTATATTGGGTGAGTGGACTACCAACAGCGACTGGGATGGCAACTTCTGGGCCAATTTTCCACAGCGTATTCGTGAGGCAAACATCTTTATCCAAAATGTACATGCTTTGAACGAACAGGGCATAACCTCAGCTGAGGTGGAGTACATGAAAGCTGAATGTCGCTTCATGAAGGCATATTACTATGCTCTGCTTGCCAATACATACGGTGGTATTCCTTTTGCACCTGACGAAATCACACCATCCAACTTCAACTTGAGTGATCTGATGATTGGTCAGACCCCTTATGATCAAGTAATTGATTGGTGTGATAAGGAATTGCAGGCCGCTTCTAAGATATTGCCTGCCAAATATACAGAGGCTCGCAAGTATGGCCGTGCTACCAGTATCATGTGTCTGGCTGTAAGGGCGCGTATGTTGCTCTATGCTGCAAGCCCATTGGTTAATGGTAATACTGACTATGCCAACTACAAGAATGACAAGGGAGAAAACATCATAAGCCAGACTTACGATGCCGGCAAATGGAGAAAGGCTGCCGATGCCTGCAAGGAGTTGATTACAGAGGCAGAGGCTGCTGGTTATAAATTGTATGAGGTGAAAAAGTCTGACGGCAAGATTGACCCATTTATGTCATACCAGGACATGATGTTTAAACGTTTTGATGACGGTAATACCGAAATTCTGTTTGCTCGTCCTGGCGGATGTGACTATACTGAATATGAGAAGCTTGCAACGCCTTTGCGTAGCAGCGGTAATGGTGGTATGGGTGTAACACAGTCTTTGGTGGATGCGTTCTCAATGGAGAATGGTCTTCCTATTACCGATCCTGCATCTAATTATAAAGAAGAAGGTTTCTCTGATGCCGACGAACAGCGCGACAATACCGATTGGGCCTCTCTTTGTAATGGAGGATCCATCACTCGCAAGGGTACTTACAATATGTATTGCCATCGTGAACCTCGTTTTTATATTTGCGTAAACTTCAACAATGGTTATTTCAATCAGGAAGATCGTGTTTATAATATGTTCAGAGGTGATGGAACTGAGACCGACAACAACGGAACTCATGATGCTCCTCAGAACGGTTATTTCGCAAAAAAGAAAATTTACTATAAGGATAATGTAAAACAAGGTAGTTATCAGTATCGCCCTGGAATACTTTACCGTTTGGGAGAGGCTTACCTTAACTATGCCGAGGCTCTCAATGAGTGTGATCCGGGCAATGAGGAAATCCTGACATACCTCAATAAGATTCGTGAGCGTGCAGGTGTTCGCCAGTATACCACAGGTAATACAGATGACAACTACATACATGTCAATCTCAATGATCAGTCTGAGATGAGAAATCTGATTCATGCAGAGCGTCGCGTAGAACTTAATTGTGAGGGACTGCGCTATGATGATTTGCGACGTTGGAAGGAAGCTGAGAAGGTGCTTACTGGTCCTTTCTATGGAATGAACGCCTATGGACGTGATGCTGCAAGTTTTTATAAGCGTACAGTATATCAGACTCGTGTTTACAAAAAGGCATTCTATTGGTTCCCTATTCATCAAAGTGAGATAGACAAAAATACCAAGTTGAAGCAGGCTCCATATTGGAATTAAACATAACAAACCATTATTTATAAGATATTTATCATGAAGAAATTCATTTTATTCATACTTGTCGCCATTCCTTTGTTTTTGGCAAGCTGTAGTGGTGATGACATTCGGTTCTCCATTCCTGGAGTAGACGATCAGATGCACCTTGCTGCTTCTGAGGAATCGGTGACCCTTGAGCAGGATAAGGGTGAAGAGACTGCTGTTACCTTTACATGGGGCAAAGCTCAAGACCGTGGTGAGGGTACTAAAATAAATTATTATTTCAAGATGGATCTCGAGGGTAGCAACTTTGAGAACTCCATTAGTAAGATTTATATCCCAGAGGGACAGAATTCTGTTAGTTTCACTCATAAGCAGCTCAATACATATTTGAAGATGTGGGGTGTTCCTACTGGTACAGCTGCTGTTGTTGAAGGAGAGATTATCGCAGAAGTAACTGGTGCAGACCATTACATGAAACCTGAGATATCTACAACAACGGTCAATGTGACAGGTTATGAGATTCAACCGCGTAATCTTTACATATTCAAGGCTGATGCCACAGAAGGTGAGGGTGTTTTAATGGAAGAGGTTCTTTCAGAAACAAAGTACAGTTATGCTGGTGCATTGTTGGCTGGTGATTACAAGATTGCAGTAGATGCTGCGAGCGATGCTGTTCGAACTTTCCATGTGGAAAAAGACGGTTTCTGTGTTGTAAATGCTGATCTTTCAACAGTCGAGCAACCTTCAATTACTTATCCTGAACCAGAGATAAACAAACTTTATATGGTTGGTTCTGCTTGTGAGGCAGGATGGAATATTGGTGGCTCATTGAAAATGACACAAGATCCTGTCAATAAGTTCCTGTTTACATGGATCGGTCAGCTTTCTGCTGGTGAGTTGAAATTCCCATTGGATACCCCAAGTGATTGGAGCTGCGATTTTATTATGGCTGCTTCCGAGAACCAGTCTATTACTGACTCACGAGCCGTTAAGAGAAACAGTCCTGATACCAAGTGGCAGGTTCTTTCTGGCGAAGCGGGTAAATATAAGGTTACAGTTGATACATATCACATGACTGTTACCTTTGAAAAGCAGAAATAAGCAGAGGTACCTTCAGATCTCCCTATCAAGAATAAGTTTGAAAAAAAATAATAATAAGTTGAATCATATATGAAAAAGATAGTTTTATCAATTGTCGCAGTAATGTTATCTTTAATGACAATGGGATGTAGCGATTACTCGATAAATGGAGGTAGCTTCAATACAGGTTGGACTCCAGAAGATATTCCAGACGATATCCCAGACGATCCTGTAACTCCTACACCCACAGGCAAGACAAAGAGGGCTCCGCTCTACTGGTCGGTGTACGAATATGGCAGAAAGGCCGAGATAGCCGGAACCAACTGCAACATGCCGCTTGAAACGTGGCAGAAGAATATCGACTGGGTGGCAGACAACCTCTTGCCATACGGTTATAATATGATATGCACCGACGGATTTATGACTATGTCGGGCGACGACAACGCCGGACATACCTATATGACCAGTTATGCCAACATACCGCTAACCCAGCTCGTGGAGATGTGCAAGGCAAAGGGCTTGCGTCTGGGCATATACGACAACCCCTTGTGGGTACACGGCTCGCTCGACACGCCGATAGAAGGCACCAAGTACAAAGTGCGCAGCCTTCTGTACGACCCCTCGAAGGACCACGTCAAGAACCCCAACGCCACCGACGGCTTTACATGGATTGTGCCGAGCCACAGAGGAGCCAAGGAGTATATCGACGGATTCTTCAAGTATTATAAAAGTATAGGAGTCGAATTTATCCGTATGGACTTTATGTGCACCTTTGAGGACGGTATATTCCACGGCGGCGGCGAAGTAGTCGGACGTGGCTATGGCTCAGCCGAATACAAGCTCGCCCTGCAATACATCAAGGAGGCAGCCACAAAGTATGGTGTCTTTACATCCATTGTGATGCCTAACATGAAGAACCACGGCGAGAACGAGATACAGTACTGCGACATGGCCCGTATCGTGGCCGACACGTTCGAGGGAGGCTGGGACCACTGCTCCGGCCGCGTTCGTGGCTATATCAACTACGACTGGTGGCCGTCTACCAACAACCAGTTTGAGGGCTTTATCTATTGGTCGGACATCACAGGCAAGGGCAAGATTATAGCCGACGGCGACTTTACGCTTATCCACTCGTTCGACACCGACGACGAGTGTCGCACCTCGATATCGCTGCAGTTGATGGCTGGCGGACCAATAGCCGTAGCCGACCAGTACAACACCGTTGGCGACCGCGTCAAGTTCTATCAGAACAAGGAGATGCTTGCGCTTAATGCCGACGGCTTTATAGGCAAGCCGCTGACAACCGACTATAACGACGGCAACTCGCAGATATGGTGGGGAACGATGTCTAACGGCGATGTGGTTGTGGCTCTGTTCAACCGCGAGGACCGCACTATATCACGTGGTGTAGAATTGTCGCAGCTTGGCATAAGCGGCACAATGAAGTGTCGCGACCTCTGGACACACACCGATGAGGGCGAGGTGTCGAAGGTAAGCGCGTCGCTTCCGGCACACGGATGCAAGGTGGTAAGGCTCAGCAAGCAGTAGAGTGGAGATAAAGCAGTTTGTGCTCAACACCTACTGCAAGGACGGCATACCCTATTACACCTTATCTTATAAGGGTAGGGTAGTGCCAAGGCTTATAAACAGAAAGTAGAACAAATAAAAAATATACTACAAGGATATGAACCATAATTTTAAAATCTTAGCATTAGGCTCCGTGCTCTGCACCACGCTCCTAAGCATGGCATCATGCGGCGACGAACTGCCCGACCCGATAATGCTGCCACGCACATTGGTGGACATACACACCGACTGGAGCGGCATAGATGCACAGCAACGGCCACAGCAGTACGTGCTCTCTGTCAACGGCGACAACTACAACGTAGCGTCGGACACATATCAGATGGAGCTTAAGTCGAACCGCGACTATACGGTCCTGGCATACGTTCCGGTGTTGGGGGTTGACGTGAACGACAGCATAGCCACGGTTAAGGCAGCCTCGCAAAGCACAGGCAATGCCGAAGCAATAAGCGGAACACCCTCCACCTTCTACTGTGCAGCGCAGACAATAACATCCCTAACGGGCGACAAGACAAGTCTGACGCTGCCCATGAAGCAGGCAACACGACAACTCAATGTGTCGCTTAAGGCCAAAGTTACGTCTACCGACGGCAGCGCAGTGGTGCAGGGAGGCTACGCCATCCTTTCCAATGCAATGGCAACATACAATATGTGCACATCCATTCCGTCTACTGCGGTTGAGGCTGTGTCCGACTTCATTGTCAATGCCACAACAGGAACAATAACGGCACCCTTCAATGTCTTTGCGCTCGACCTCAGCAAGGATGTAACCGTGCAGTTTGTGCTGTTCCTATCGGACGGTACACAGCAGCGTCTTGAGACGTCGATAGGCAAATATGTAGCCAACTTCAACGACGGCTCTCACGATACCATTAACGTTGGAGGCAAGGTAAGTGTGGACGGATTGGACTCATCTGTAACCAACTGGACCATTGTTGACATGGGCGTTATCACTCCTTACGCACGCCAATAAGCCCCAAACGCACACCGACAAATCTCTTATAGAGATACACCAAAACAAAAAACAAAACAATATTAATTTAAAAATACAGATTATGAAAAAGTCATCATTTATGCTTTTTGCAATGGTAGGAGCTATGACCCTTGCCTCTTGCAGCAACGAAGAAGTAAACGGCAACGATACCAAGAACGCCCAGTTGCAGGTCGTTGCCAACATCGCCTTGCCACAGACACGTGCCTTTGACGACCAGTGGAACGCCGGCGACCAAATAGGTGTATACACCCTTAAGGCTGGTACAACCGACATTGATGACGCCGACAACCTTGCCTACCGCAACACCCTGACAGAAGGCTGGGCGGCAAATGCCAACTTTGAACCTGTAGGAAAGGCTGCCAGCCTGCCCAACGACGGCAGCAAGGTAGACGTTGTGGCTTACTATCCGTACAGCACTACAGCTGCAGCTGGCGTGGTGGAGCTTGATGTGCAGCAGCAGGACAACCAGGCTCTCATAGACCTTCTTGGTGCAAAGGCAGCGGGTGTGAGCGCCGATGCGCCACAGGCTGTGCTCAACTTCAAGCATAAGCTTACAAAGATATTTATGAATACCAGAGCCGAGGACGGCTCTTCGCTGTCCGACCTCAAGGCTAACTTCAAGGGTATGTACACCAAGGTGTCGTACAGTGCCTTTGCCGACAAGCTTAGTATGGTGTCTGGCGACACCAAGAAGGATGTGGAGATGCGCTCTTTTGACGGTTACTATGTTGAGGCTATCGTGCTGCCTAACATCGATGGCAACGATGCTGCAATACGCAACATCGAGTTCGAGCACAACGGTAAGGTGTACAAGGCAGCCATCTCTGCCGACGTTAAGTTTGAGTCGGGCAAGAAGTATGTGTACAACGTTACGTTCACAGCTAGCGGTGCTGTTAAGATAGAGGGAGCTGGCATAACCAACTGGGAAGAGGTAACAGGCAACGACGTTGTGGTTGTGCCTGGAAGCGAGGCTCAGTATCATTTCAACGACGTCTACGCCGTTGGATCTGCCACACCTAATGGTTGGAGCATCGATCAGTCGGTTAAGTTTGACAAGGTAGACGACAACACCTACACCGCAACATTCGCCCTTAAGGAAGGCGAGATGAAGTTCCCGCTCAGCATCAACAGCGGCTTTGAGTGCGACTATATTATGCCTACCGAGAACGGTGTGGGTCTGTCTCATTCGGCCTGCATGCTCGTTAAGTACCCCGACGAGCGCGACTACAAGTGGAAGGTTTCGGCAGACGAGGCAGGCACTTACACCATTACGCTTGACGTTAAGAACATGACTATGACTGCCACAAAAAAATCGGAGTAAATAAAATAAGACAGATATAAAGAGAAGGTTTCTTTTGTGGATATTTTCGTTGTTGGCTGTAGCCACCGGCTTTGCCTTCGACTGCCAATCACCTGGCGGCAAGGTAAAGCTGCATGTGGAGCTGACGCCTTCGGGGCAGCCACAATACAGCTTGACGTACAAGGGTAAGACGGTTATAAAGCCGTCTACCCTTGGTTACGAGCTTATTGCTGCCGACAACCTGATGAACGGATTCAGCGTGCAGACCCAACATAATAAATTGTAGATAATTAAAAAATAAAACTTTAAAAGAATCTTATTATGAAGAAAGTTTTCTTTACTTTGACATTGATGTCCCTGTTTGGTGGACTTAATGCCTTTGCCCAGTCCTACAAAACCATAGATGGTGTAAAATATGGCTTGATGAAGGATGGTAAATGTATCGTTATCGGTGATGACGGTGCAACTGGTGATATTACATTCAAGAACGTAGTAGAGATTGATGGCAGCCCACGTACCGTAACAGGTGTATGTGGATCTGGGGATTATTCTTCTGAGGTAACAGATCAGAAGAAAGGTTTCAGTGATAATGCCAATATAACAGGCATTGCTTTTGAGGATGGCTCGCAAATAACATGGATTGGCGACCGTGCCTTTAACAAATGCTCAAACCTTAAGACCATCAAAAATGTACCGGCTGGTTTGAACGCTATAAATGAGTGGTGTTTTGAGGCTACTGCTTTAGAGTCGGTTGATTTATCGAATACCAATGTAACCATTATGAAGGATGGTGTGTTCTTTAATAATAAACATCTGACTTCTATACAGCTGCCTAATAAGCTTGAGCAGTTTTTTGATAATGCCTTTAATGGTTGCACAGTTCTTAATAATATAGTTATGCCTTCAACTGTTAAGGCGATATACAACTTTGTGTTCCAGGATTGTACCTCTCTGTCTAACGTTACATTGAATGAGGGTTGCACAACATTGGGACATCATGTGTTTAAGAACTGTCCTTTAGATGCAGTTACATTCCCTAAGACATTGGGTAGTATTGGTGAGTATGCGTTTGAGAGTACCAACTTAAAGACAGTTGACTTGTCGAATACACAGATAAAAAAACTCCCTAATGGCAGTTTCTATAATTGCCAACAGCTTAATGATGTCAAGTTGCCAATAGAATTGACTGATATAGGCGAATGTGCTTTTTACAAATCAGCCATTGCTTCTATAACGTTTCCTCCCTTTTTGCAGAAGATTGACGCTTGGGCATTCCAATATACGCAGTTGACAAATGTTGTAATACCAACAAAAACGGGTCATATCGGAGACGGAGCGTTTAGTGATAATGCCAAATTAAAAACTGTCGTAGTAAATGGTAGTGAGTGCTATTTGGCAGTTAATGCATTTGCTAAATGTCCTACCCTTACGGATGTTTACATTACATCTGATAAGGAACCAAATGCAGAACGTTATGGCTTCCCATTCGACAATAATCCCAAAGTTCATGTAGTGCCAAATTATCTTGAGACTTTCAAAGAACTGAAAAACGAGGGAAATTTGAATCCTTGTAACACCACGAACTTTGACTCTGATCTCTCCATTACCCTCGACAAGGAGTGGACAACATTCACCAGTGCATACAATCTTGACTTCTCTAAAGTTGAGGGTTTGACAGCTTATACCGCTAAGTACGACAGGGAAAAAGATGCGGTTGCCCTTACACCGGTTAAGAGAGTGAAGGCACATACTGGTCTTATCCTTAAGGGCGAAGCAGGCAATACCTACACATTGCCTATCCTTGCTTCGAATGAAACCGAACTTGACGCAGTAAAAGGCAACCAGCTTGTTGATTGTGTTGATGCTCTTTGGTCTACAGGCCGCAACCAGGACTACTTCTTGTATAATGGCGAATTCGTGAAGTCGAAAAACGATGGTTGGGTACTTCCTGGCAAGAGCTACTTGTATATTGATGGTGGTCGTAACAATGTAAGCGCGAGCCCATTGCGCTTCTACGTTGGCAACACCTCTACCGCAATCGACGGCATCACCAACAACCCAGTTGTAAAGGATGATGCTTACTACAACCTCCAGGGTGTTAAGGTGCAGCGTCCACAGCACGGTGTGTTCATCCACAACGGCAAGAAGGTTGTGCTTAAGTAATGTGGACCGACAAGGTTCTTAGTGAAAGGTATACATATATACGATATATAATTTAAAATGAAAGAAAATATGAAGAAGACATATCAAACACCGGTTATCACTGCTATCGAAATTGCTGTTGAGAGCCAGATACTCGCCGCAAGCAGCCTTCCCATCCGCAATGACGATGAATATATAGACTATCCAGAAATGATGGACTAGGAGGAAGAAGACGACGATGACTGCAACTAAGATAGATTAACGTATTTAAATAACCAAACTTGAATACAGCTATAAATATGAAGAAACATAAAATTTCCCTCTCCGAGCGAGAAGGACTGTTGAGTATTTTGCTCTTAAGTTTAATGATGATGCTTCCTGCATGGCTTTCTGCTCAAACTGTAAAATCTCCAGATGGCAATCTGAGTGTTACTTTCTCGCTCAATGACAAAGGAACCCCGGTCTATCAAGTAGATTACAAAGGCAAGACTGTCATTAACCCAAGTACATTGGGCATTGAGTTGGCGGAGGAAAACTCTTTGATGGATAAGTTCCGTATCAATAAGACGACTACTTCCACATTTGATGAAAAATGGCAGCCAGTATGGGGTGAGGAGAAAGAGATTCGTAACCATTATAATGAGCTTTTCGTTGAAATGGAAAAGCCTTCTAATGGTAGATACATGAACCTTCGCTTCCGTGTATATAATGATGGCGTTGGCTTTCGTTATGAATTTCCCCAGCAGAAGTATCTGCCTTACTTTGTAGTGAAGGCAGAACATACTCAATTTGCTATGACGGGTGACCACAAGGCCTGGTGGATTCCTGGCGACTATGATACGCAGGAGTATGACTACACAGAGTCAAAACTCTCAGAAATCAGAGGCTTGTTTAAAGATGCTGTTTGCAGCAATGCTTCGCAGACCATCTTCTCGCCAACAGGTGTGCAGACTTCCCTTCAGATGAAAACCAAGGACGGCATTTACCTCAATATCCATGAGGCTGCCTTGGTAGATTATTCTTGTATGCACTTGAATCTCGATGATAAGAGCTTGATTTTCGAGTCACAGCTTACTCCTGATGCGCAGGGCAACATGGCGCACATGCAGACACCATGCCATACTCCTTGGCGTACTATCATGGTGGTAGATGATGCCCGTAAGATTCTGGCTTCTCGCTTGATACTCAATCTCAATGAACCCTGCAAATATACCGATACATCTTGGATAAAGCCAGTAAAGTACATCGGGGTATGGTGGGAGATGATAGGTGGTGGCAAGCAATGGTCTTATACTAATGATCTTCCTTCTGTTCGTCTCGGTGTTACCGATTACAGCAAGTGCAAACCTCATGGGCAGCATCCTGCCAATACTCAGAATGTAAAGAAGTATATAGATTTTGCTGCTAAAAATGGATTCTCTCAAGTACTGGTAGAGGGCTGGAACATTGGTTGGGAAGACTGGTTTGGTCATAGCAAAGATTATGTCTTTGACTTTCAGACTCCTTATCCTGACTTCGACCTTAAAGGACTTAACGATTATGCTCATTCCAAGGGCATCCGTCTGATGATGCACCATGAGACTTCGGCTTCAGTTCGTAATTACGAGCGCCATCTTGAGGCAGCATACAACTTGATGAACAAATATGGATACAATTCTGTAAAGAGCGGTTATGTAGGCAACATCATCCCTCGTGGCGAGCATCATTACGGGCAGTGGCTCAATAATCATTACCTTTATTGTGTCACAGAAGCAGCCAAACACCACATCATGGTGAATGCGCACGAGGCTGTCCGTCCTACCGGTCTTTGCCGTACCTATCCAAACCTTATCGGAAACGAGTCGGCTCGCGGTACTGAGTATGAGTCATTTGCGGGCAATAAGGCTTTCCATACTACGGTGTTGCCTTTTACCCGTTTGCAGGGTGGTCCAATGGACTATACTCCTGGTATTTTGGAGGGTGACATGAATAAGATAGACCCTAACAAGCATCATCACATCAACTCAACTTTGGCTCGTCAGTTGGCATTGTATGTTACTATGTACAGCCCATTGCAGATGGCTGCCGATATACCAGAGAACTACGAAAAGTATGCAGATGCTTTCCAATTCATCAAGGATGTGGCTATCGACTGGGATGAGA
>ERZ1026878.1595-NODE-1595-length-13185-cov-5.462224_pt1 | contig 13185 bp, 9 predicted proteins | sample MGYA00380169_ERZ1026878 | MGnify/ENA primary metagenome ERZ1026878 (study PRJEB33269, sample SAMEA4719805) | human gut metagenome | biome: human-associated habitat; feature: organic feature; material: feces | place: Cameroon | collected 2013-10 ...
TTCCTTCGACTTTCCAGCGGTAGCGATAATGAATGCACCTCCAAACAAAATCCATTTTGTTGCAATATTTGGCATAGAAAACGCGGCCGCCCATTTTCAGGACAGCCGCGCAAAAATTCACTCAAAGCCGCAGTCCACTCACAATGAACTGCCTTCAGGTATAGCCCGGGGGATCTTTCCCTCGCAAGGCGAGCGCGGCACAGGCCGTAGCTGCTTTCTTTACCCGGTTATTTTACCACAGGCAGAAAGCGCTGTCAAGCACTTTTTATGCGTTTTGCGGGAAAAATATGAATCAACTCCTTCAGTCGCACTTCGTGCGCCAGCTCCCTCAAGGAGGGAGTCTTTGGCAAAAACGGGAAGCCTGCCGGACTGTCAAAGCCTCCCTCCATGAGAAAGACTTCCCCCGGCCGGGGGAAGATGTCACGCAAGTGACAAAATGGGGAGCAGTGACATCGCGCAGCGATGACGGAAGGAGTTTACACCTCGATCAGCCTCCCCAGCTCCAGCGAGTAGATGCCCTTATACGTTACCTTCTTCGGTGCAAAGCGCTTATCGATGGCAAGGGCATAGAGGTTCAGCTGCGGGCGGTAGGCGCTCAGGAAGTCCGCTTCGGTCTTGCGGCGGTCGGTCTTGTAATCCAGCAGTTCCAGATGATCCGGAAACACCAGCACAAGGTCTGCAATGCCCTGCACCAGCACCTGCTCATCCTGCACGGCAGCGGCTTCCTGCGCGGAAGCTCCCTGTGCCGTCAGCACGGCCGACGCGGGCAGCGCCGTGATGAAGGCCAGCTCCCGCAGCACCTTTTCGGCTGCGCAGATCTTTGCAAAGGCTTCGCTCTCGGCAAAGCGGCGGATGCGGCCTGCATTGAGTTTTTCCGCAATTTCCGGGGCCACCAGCTGGGTGTCCACCTGCCGCTGGCGCTCTGCAAGGATGGCTTCCTCCAGCGTGCCCGCCGCTTTGGCAGCAGCAAGGGAGGCAAAGTCCGCATGTTCCAGAAAAGCGTGCAGAGCCGTGCCCATCTCGGCGGCGGTCAGGCCGTCTTTGGAGAGGAAAGCAGGCCGTTCCAGCGTGGTCTGCTCGGCCTTGTGCACGATGCTGGTCACGCTGACCTTGGCGGGCACCGCGGCCAGTTTTGCCGCCGGATATCGCCATGCAAAGCCCTCCTGCAGCTGAGCCACCAATGCCGGGTCTGCCGGGACAGGCTCTGCCGCTTCCGGTTCCTGTTCCGGTGTTTCCGGCTCCGGCTGAGCTTCCTGCACCGTGACCATGATCTCGCTTTCCGTAAACACAAAGGGCAGTTCCAGATCTCCTGCCAGCCGCCGCAGCGGCCCGCCGAAGGGATGCACCAGCAGCGCTGCACGCAGCCAGTCGGCAAAGCTGCCCGCCTGCTGGTTCAGCGTTTCTCCCGCGCCCGCAGCAAGGAATGCTGCCGCCTTGGCAAAGGGATTGCCGGTCTTGGTCATGCCCAGCGGCACCGTGAGGATCAGCTTATCCTGTGCACGGGTGAGCGCCACATATAAAAGGCGCATCTGCTCGCTGCGCGTTTCCTGCGCATGGACGCTGGCAAGGGCTGCGTAGGCTGCAGTCTTGTACATGCTCTCGCCCTGTTCCGGGCGCAGGCGCAGGCCCGCGCCGTATTCCCGATGCAGCAGCACCGGCTGGTAAGTGTCACTCAGGTTGAAGTGCCGGGCCGTGTCGCCCACGAACACCACCGGGAACTGCAGACCCTTGGAGCGATGGATGGTCATAATGGTCACACAGCCAGGCCGCGCACCGCCGGGCACAGTGTCCTGCCCGGTAGAACCGGCCTGCGCCGCCGCGTCGATGGCACGCACCAGCGCCGAGATGCCGTTTGCACCGGTCTGTGCGCAGAAAGCCGCAAAGCGCCGGGCATCTTCCCGGCGGTGCGCACCGTTTTCCAGTACGCCCAGCGCAGCAAGATAGCCGGTGGAGACAAAGATCTCTTCCAGCAGCTGTTCTGCCGGGGCACTGCGGGCCATGCGCCGCAGTGCGGTGAGTCGGTCATAAAAGTCTTTCACCTTTCGGGTAAACGGAGTTTCATCACCATTCTGCACCACCTGCAGCACTGCGCCGTACAGACTCATGCGGGAAGCCCTTTTGCCCGTTTCCTTCGCGCCCTGTTCCTCCTGCGCCTTTTTCTGCATTGCGGCGCTCTGGGCACGCAGGCGTACAAGGTCGTCGTCCGTAAAGCCGAACATCGGCCCCAGCATGGCGGCGGCAAGGTAGATATCCTGCGCCGGGTTGTCGATGACCTTCAAAAGCGAGATCAGCGGCCGGATGTGCGCTGCTTCCATCAAGTTTTCGCGCGCATCCGCATACACCGGGATGCCCCGGGCCGTGAGCGCTTCCTCATAAGCGAGGAAGTCGCCGCGCGCCGCCAGCAGGATGCAGCAATCCTCGTACTGCACCGGGCGGGTGGAGCTGCCGTCCCGCACTGGTTCGCCGTTTTTCACCAGTTCTTCAACGCGCTGGGCGATCCACGCCGCATCGGTCTCGGCGGTGTCGTCGGGCAGGAAGTGTGCCTCCACGCTGCCTGCGTAGTCGCCAGGTGCACCGCACACAAGACGCTGGCCGTCGCCGTAAGCCGTATCGCCCAGCTGGGGGGTCATGAGCTGTTCAAAGATAAAGTTGATGCCTGCCACCACCTGCGGGGCGGAGCGGAAGTTCGCATCCAGCGCCAGCAGAGCGTTTCCGCCTGCCGTACCCTCCTCCGGGCGGGGGCGGGCAGTGCCGCTGGGCAACGGTGCCCATGCGTTCAGCTTAGCCCGGAAGATGCTGGGGTCGGCCTGACGGAAGCGGTAGATGCTCTGCTTCAGGTCGCCCACAAGGAACAGGTCATCCCCCGCCGGGGAAGCAAGGCAGCGGTAAATGGCATCCTGCAAAGCGTTCGTGTCCTGATATTCGTCCACCATCACGGCGGCATAGCTCTGCCGGATGCTCTGGCACAGCGGGGTGCACACGCCATCCGGTGTGCGCAGCAGCCGCAGGGCCTGATGCTCAAAATCGCTGAATTCCAGCAGCTTGCGTTCCTTTTTCTTTGCCGAGAAGCGGGCATCAAAATCCCGCACGGCGGCAAACAGCGCCCGCAGCCGGGGCAGGGCCGCTCTGCGGTCCGCTTCGGCTTCCTCCTCGCTGCAGGAGACAAGCTCCGTAATGTGCTCAAACAGCTTGGCGGCTTCGTCTGCGCGGGTCCTGACCGCTGCCTTATGATCGCCGGTCAGCCGTTTTTTCATGCCCTTGAAGCCGGGTATCTCCTCCATGCCCAGCACATAGGGTGTCAGCTTATCGTACAGCGGTGTCCACTGCCCTGCCGCAGCCAGCCGTTCCACCTCTCCCAGCAGGGCGGCGGCGCTTTCCAGCCGGGAGAGCGGCTCTGCAAATTTATCGTTGACACCGGCCACAGCCTTTGCCTTGGAAGCAGCGGTCTTGCCTTTTTCCTCGGCCTGTGCCTGTGCAAGGACAAAATCTTCCTTACAGTCTGCCAGTGCTGCCGTCAGCAGTTCCCGCGCGGCCTTTGCGCAGCGGGCCGCTTCCGCCAGCAGCAGGTCATGCCAGCAGGTAAAAGCAAAGCCGTTTTCCCGCTGCCATGGTGTCAGATATTCGTCCAGCCTGCGGTCGTAGTCCGGCAGAGCGCGCAGAAAATCGTACACATGCAGGATGGTATTGCCTGCGGCCTGATCGGTGCGGCCCTTTCCGTAAAGGTCTGCAAAGGCACAGAAGTCCGGGTCGCGGTAGGCATTTTCCAGCGTTTCGGCCAGCGCCGAAGCCCGCAGCACCTCCACGCTGCCGGGGTCTGCCGGGGCAAAATCCGGCGGGATGTCCAGTGCCTGAAAGTGCTTGTGCAGCAGGTCCAGACAGAACGCGTCAATGGTGCAGATGGGTGCTCGCTGCAAAAGCATCCGCTGGCGGCGCAGGCTCGTGTTGTGGGGCTGCTGCTGGCTGAGCCGCAGCAGTGCCTGCCCGATGCGTGCCCGCAGCTCTGCCGCCGCCGCATTGGTAAAGGTGACGATGAGCAGTTTGTCCGCATCCACCGGGTGGTCCGGATCGGTGATGAGCCGCACGGCGCGTTCGGTCAGCACGGCTGTTTTGCCGCTGCCCGCCGCTGCGCTCACCAGCAGCGCACCACCCCGGTCCTCAATAGCAGCGCGCTGGGCCGGAGTCCATTTGGGTTCACTCACGCCTGCTCACCTTCCTTCTCGTTCTCGGTCTCTTCCGGCTCAAAGGGCTTGGCCGGGGCTTCCAGTGCCCGCTCGCCGATGCCGGTCTCGTGGCAGCAGATAAAGCTGTAGTCGCACCAGACGCAGGGGTTCCTGCCCGCCCCGGCCATCAGCGGTTCCGCAGCGATCTGCCCATCGTAAAGCTGCTGGCCCATCTGGGTGACAAGATCATCCAGATGCAGCTGGATGCGGTTGAGCTTTGCAATATCGGCACGCTTATCCTTCTGGCTGGGGCTGGGTACACCGTTGCGGTAGCCAAAGGGCAGGTAGCGGCCCGTCTCATCCGCATCCATGGCATCGAACACCTTCTGCTCGTCCCTCACAAGGCCGTCCAGCTCGTACTGCACGTCCTGCTGTGCCTGCTGGCGGTTGGTGGTCTTGGGGGCCGGGTCTGCCAGCAGATACAGCACGCCTGCCGGTTCCGCACCGGTAAAGCGGCCGCTCTTATCCCGCGTCAGGCTGAACAGATACAAAAGCATCTGGCAGTCCAGCCCGCAGTATACCTCTTTCAGGTTCAGCTTTTTGGTGCCGGTCTTATAGTCCACCACCCGCACCCAGCGGGTGCCGTCTTCCTCCACCCACTCGTCGGCGCGGTCCACCGTGCCCACCAGCTGCACGGTGCGCCCGTCCGAGAGATGATACACCTGCCCGGGCACGGCGTCCTCCCCGGAGCCGATGCGCAGCTCACAGGCTGCCGGGTGGAAGCAGGACTGCTTCTGTTCGTCCCGCAGGTAGCACAAAAGGCTTGTCATGCTTTTTTTGAGCCGCGAGAGCAGATAGGTGAACCGGGCCGTATCCTCGGGCAGATAACGCTTTGCATATTTATCCACCAGCAGGCTGGCAAGCTCTGCCATGGCATCATCGTCCAGCTCCAGAAATGGGGCCAGCCCGGCGCAGGGATTATCCGCATCCGGGTGCGGGTCCAGCGCCATCTGCAGCACCCAGTGCATCAGGGTGCCGCTCTGGTCGGCAGAAAGCTCGGCCCGTCTGCGGGGCTTCAGGCCCAGCACATACTGCAAGAAATAGCCGTACCGGCAGGTATAGTATTTTTCCAGCTGGCTGGGCGAGATGCGCAGCCGCTGCCCCAGCAGGCCGCTCAGCGCAGACAGATCGTTCACCTGCCGGGGCGGTTCCTCCTCCATGCGGCGCAGCAGAGCAAGGCCCCGGGGCGCATCCGTCTGCGGCAGACGCAGCGCCTCAGTCAGGCTGGCGCGTTCCGTGTCGGTCAGCGGCCAGCCGCCCAGCGTATCCAATGCATCGGCGGGGGTGGCTGCAAGGTCGGGAAGCTCCAGTTCCGGTGCCGCCGGGTGCAGGGCCTCCACGATGGGTTCCAGCGCTGCGCACAGGGTCTTGCCCTGCCCCTTGGGCCAGCTGAGCCACAACCCCTTTGCCGGTGCGGTGAGGGCTTTGTAAACGCACACCTGCTCGCGCACCACGCGGTTCTCAAAGCAGTCCGGCAGATCGATCTGCTTTGCCATCAGAACATCGCGGTCGGCGTGGGTCAGAAGGCCCGTCTCGGACGGTGCACAGGGAAATTCGCCCTCCGCAAGGCCCAGCACGAACACATAGTCCGGCGCGTCCAGACGCATTTTGCCCGCGCTTGCCAGCACCACGGCATCCAGCGTCTGCGGGATGTGCCCAAGGTCCGAAGAGCGCAGCAGCAGGCTGAACAGGTCCTCATATTCTGCAAAGGTCACACCCTGCCCGCCCAACAGGTGGGCCATCTCGTTGAGCAGCTGCATCACCACGTTCCACTCGCGGGCCGCTTCCTCTGCCGCCGGGATGCCCCGGGCAGTGCGGACGGCTTCCACCAGCGCTGCCTGCTGCTCTTCTGCACCCAGCTTTTTCAGGCAGAAATACAGTTCCCGGCTGATCTGTTCGGCGCTGCCGCCCCGCACCTTGCTGCGCAGTTCGTCCACGGATGTTACCAGCAGCTGGCGGGCAGTCTCGGCATCCTCCAGCGTTTTTGCATCCTCATCGGACAGTTCATTTTCGCCGAAGCCCTTGGGGCTTTTCTCAAATTTTGTGCGCCATGCCGCCGCATTGGGTGACCAGGTATAGGCATAGTTTTCCAGCGCGCAGACCTGCGGCTCGGTCAGAGCGCACAGGCCGGTCTTGGCAAGAATGGTCAGGTTTTCGGTCATATCCGCACCGCGCAGCAGTGCCAGCAGTGCACGCACCGCCGTAGCCGGGGCGCTGAACTCCGGGGTGGTGGGTTCATCGCAGTAAAGCGGGATATCTGCCATGCGGAACTCGTACCGGATGGCCGCACGGTAATCCGGGATATTGCGGCAGACCACGGCCATTTTGCCGCAGCGCACGCCCTGCCGCATCAGGCGGCGGATGGCCGCAGCGGTGCAGCGGGCTTCCTCTTCCCGGCTGGCAGCGGCAAACAGCCGCACCTCCGGCGCAGCGGGCGGCACCTCACAGGTGCCAGTCTCCAAAAGCTCTGTCACAGCCGCAAGGCCGGGCGCATCCTTATGGCGCAGGTCGCGGCGCAGCAGCTCCGGCACTGCCGCATCAGCACCGTTTTTGCGGGCCAGCTGCCGCAGCTGTGCGGCCACCTGCTTTGCGCCGGAAAAAAGCCCCATATCCCCCGGCACCATGGGCGCACCGTCGTCGCACAGGGCCACCGTGACGGTGGGCAGCGCCGCCAGCATCGCGCCCATCAGCCGCTTTTTGGGCGCGTTGAAGGTATCGAACTCGTCAATGAACACTTCCCGCTCCCGCAGAAAGTCCGGCAGTTCGCCCCGGGCAAGAGCGGCTTCCAGCCGGTCAGCCGCCAGCTCCAGCCGGTCGGCGGGGTCCATGCCGGTGCCCGCCAGCAGCGTTTCGTACCCCTGAAAGATCAGTGCCAGCTCGCTCAGCTTGCCGCTTTCCGGCCCGCAGTCCGGCGCAAGCTCTGCCAGCTGTGCGCCGGAAAGGCCGGCACTTTTCAGCTCGTCGATGGTCTGGGCCGCCATCTGGCAGAAGGCCGCACTGCGGCGGTGGCGGTAGTAGTAATGCACATGATCCTGCAGCTCTTCCAGCGCGCGGCGCACCAGCACGGCGCGGCCCGCGTCCGAAAGGGTCTGCACCGCCGCGCCGCCCTCGGCAGAGAGGATGCGCTCGGCCAGACTGGTAAAGGAAAAGCTTTCCACCATGCCGGAAAGAGCATCGCCCAGTTCCCGGTAGATGCGGCCCTCCGTGCTGGAAGTGAACTGTTCCGGCACCAGCAGGATGCTGCGCCGGCCCTGTTCGGCCCGGGCGCGGATGCGGGAATAGAGCAGCGTCGTTTTGCCGCTGCCGGAGCCGCCTAAAACCAGTTTGAGCATGGGGCACTTCCTCCTAAAAAAACGATCTGTGTTTATTGTAACACGAAAATCCTCTCAAAAAAAGTGTGATTCTCTACCTTTTAGCCTGCAGCTGTGGTACACTTGAACCGACAAACTTTTCCACACAAGAGAGGAAGCCTGTATGAAAATTTTAGCTGTTGATTACGGCGACAGCCGCACCGGCCTTGCCACCTGTGACCGCACCGAGTTCCTTACAACGGCCATCACCCCGCAGATCACCCTGAAAGCCCGCAACAAGGTAGCCGCCCGGGTATGCGAGGTGGCAGAGGAGATCGGCGCCGAGCTCATCGTCATCGGTCTGCCGCTGAACATGGACGGCACCGAGGGCGAGCGCGCCGCCAAGAGCCGCAAGCTGGCAAAGACGGTCGAGATCTGGAGCGGCCTGCCGGTGCGCATGTGGGACGAGCGCCAGACCACCTGCGCCGCCGCCGACATTCTGGACGAAAGCGGCACCTTTGGCACAAAGCGGAAGGAAATTCTGGACTCTGTGAGCGCCACAGTCATTCTGGATGACTACCTTGCATGGCGGAAAGAACATCCGGGGGAGATATAAGAAAAAGGACACCTGACGGTGTCCTTTTTTTATTCGTACTGCGTAATGCTCACGCTGTTGATGGTGATGTCCTCACGGGGCTTCTGGTTTTCGTCCACGGCGGTCTGGCCGATGGCATCCACCACGTCCATGCCCTCGTACACCTGCCCCAGCACGGTATCGGTGTAGTCAAGATAAGGCGCGCCGCCGGCGGTCTGATAGGCCGAAACCACCTCTGCGCGGTAGCCCGCGCTGTTCATCTGGTCCACAAGCTCCTGCGTCACCGACTGGTCTCCCGGCAGCGTCTGCATCACGTAAAAAACGCTGGCGCACTCGCCGGAAGCATCGGTGCCCATACACAGCGCGCCAGAGTAGTGGTGCAGGCTGTCGGTGGTCTCAGCCGGGTAGCGGCTGCCGTTCCAGATGGTGTTGCCCCTGCCGTCGGCCCCCTGCCCGGCTTCCACCACAAAGCCGCTCTCCACGCGGGAGAAGGTCAGGCCGTTGTAGTAGCCTGCCTGCACAAGGCCTGCAAAGTTATCATAGGCCTGCGGGGCCTTGTCCGGGAAAAGCACCGCCTTGAACACGCCTGCCGAGGTATCGAACACCGCAATGGTGTCCCCCGCCGCAGGGTGGGCAAACTGCAGCTCTGCCGATTCCACTGCCGGGCGGTCGATCTTCTGGACTGTACTGCCGCCGCTGCCTTTGCCAAAGTGCAGAAAGCTCCCGGCACTGCAGCCCGTCAGCACCAGCGCCGCTGCCAGCACAAACGCCGCCCATCTTTTTTTATGCATCATTTCCGCCCACGCTCCATACTCTATAGTAACCTGCACGGCACACCGTGCACAGAAGATTCAGAGGATAGTATATCATATTCTGCCGCAGAGTGCGAGAGCAAATGCGTGAAAATTTGCTGCACAATTTCTGTGCGAAAAAGCATCTTGACGAGCAGGCAAAAAAACGCTACACTATATGCAGGCCAAGCGGGCGGCACACAAACAGCCCGTTTTATGACACGATACAGGAGACAATATCTATGTCTGACGAAATCAAGAACCCTAATACCGAAGAAGATCAGCCCGACCTGATGACCCTGGAGGATGAGGACGGCAACGAGATCACATTTGAGGTGATCGATGCGCTGGACCACAAGGGCGTGCATTATCTGGCTGCTGTGGAATACGCCGAGACCGAGGAAGAGGCTGAGAACGCTCAGCTGGTCATTCTGAGCGTTGGCGAGGATGATGAAGGCGAATATCTGGATGTTGTGGACGACGACGAGCTGCTGCTGGAGCTGGGCAAGCTGTTTGAAGAGCGCCTGAGCGACGAGTACGACATCGAAGAATAATTCCAGACAAATTACCCGGCAAAACTTCCTGCCCGGCTCGATTTGTTGCGGTTTATATGATCCTACTAATCATTCAACGGGAGCCCGGAGTTCTCCGGCGGATTGCAGACCTCCCCGCCATGGGTCGACCATGGAGGTTCGATGAGGAAGCGTGATTCCGGAGACAGGGCACCCACCTGTCCGTAAGGGTAGGTTTGATTGACCGCAGACGACCGGGCGGGATCTTTTTATAGCAATCCATCCACCGCTGTCCTCTGCACTTTCTGCAGAGATGCAGTGTGTGGATTTTTTTATTATCTTGAAAGGATGTGCATTGCGGCATGAAGTCAGAACATCTGGTGGGCACCTCCATCCCCCGTTTCACCTTTGATACCCCCACCACACCGGGCAATGATTTTTACAAGCTGTGCGAAGGGGAGCACCCTCTGGTCATGATCTTCCTGCCTGCCTTTGACCACCCTGTCACCCGGGAATACCTGACCCGCTACCTGCAGACCCTGCCCAGACTGCGCGGCGTGCGGCTGGCCTGCGTGGTGCGTTCCTCGCCTCGCATGGTGGCAAAGGCCACGCAGGGGGCCGAGTTTCCCTTCACCCTCATCTGCGACGCGCCGGGGGTGCTGTACGGCTACCTTGGCGTAGAACAGGCCCGCGGCATCCTGAGCTGGAGCTTTGCGGCCCAGCGCATCTACAAAGCGGCCAAAGAGCAGGGCTACCGCTACAACAGCAATGCTCCACAGCAGCTGCCGCTGACGCTGGTGGTGGGCCACATGGGTAAGATCCTGTTTACCCACTCCGGCCGCAGCCAGACCGACCTGCCGGAGGACTGCGCCGCCATCCGCGAGATCACCCGCGAGGTGGTGCGCACCATGGCCGAGGATCAGCGGCGTGCACACCCCCACTGCTCCGACGAGACGCTCACCCTGCCGGATCTGGTAGGCTGGGATGATCTTGACGGAAGCAGTCATTGAGTCAACAAGCAAAAGCACCTGTCATTGACCCTCTCAGGCGCTGACGCGCCAGCTCTCCCGAAGGGAGAGCTTTTTTACTTCTGGAGGACAGGCACAATAAAGCTCCCCCTTTCGGGGGAGCTGGCAATGCCGTAGGCATTGACTGAGAGGGTCATTCATCCGTTTCATCCGAAAACAGCCCCGGGATGCCGCACAGGGCTGCGATGCCCACCAGCGTGAACACGATGCGCGACCAGATGGATGCGCTGCCGCCCAGCAGCCAGCCCACAAAATCGAACTGGAACAGGCCCACAAGGCCCCAGTTGATGCCGCCCACGATCAACAGGATCAGGCAGATTTTATAAAAGGTCTGCACAAAAAAGACCTCCTTCCTTTGCGGGCAGTATGCCCCGTGGGAAGGAGGTCTATGCATTTTTATCGGCTCACCCGTGCGCCGCCGCGGTCAGGCTGCGCCACGTACACCTGCTTCCAGCGCCGCTTTGCGGCCTGTGCAGCAGCCCGTGCGGCCCCTTCGTCCCGGAATACGCCGAACACCGCCGCACCGCTGCCGGTCATCAGGGCGGTGACAGCGCCATGCTCCCGCAGCAGGGCCTTGATGGCCCCGGTATCCTTTGCTCCGCTGCACTCTTCCAGCGCATTGCCAGCGGCGGCACAAAGGGCATCCAGATCTCCGGCACGGATAGCGGCTTCCTGCGCTCCGCAGTCCGGGTGGATGCTGCTACCCACCCGGTCGTAGGCCGCAAAGGCCTCCGGGGTGGAAACGCCGTAGTCCGGCATCACCACCGTGAACCAGCACTCCGGCACCGGCGGCAGCGCCTTGAGAAAATCGCCCACACCCTGCACCCGGCAGGTGCCGCCCATCAGGGCAAAGGGCACATCCGCACCGATCTTTGCGCCCAGCGCGCACAGCTCACTCATGGAAAGGTGCGCACCGTACAGCTCGTTCATGCCCACCAGAACAGCGGCAGCATCGGCACTGCCGCCCGCCATGCCCGCCCGCACCGGGGTATTTTTATAGATGGTGATGTCCACTCCCGCCAGAAGGCCGGTGTAATCAAAAAAGGCCAGCGCTGCCTTGATGGCAGTGTTTTTGTTATTGGGGGCCACCAGACTGCCCGGCAGACGCAGGTTCAGGTAGGGGCTGCGGCGCAGCACCACCCGCTCGTACAGGGTGATGGCCTGCATGGTCATGTCCAGATCATGGTAGCCGCTCGGCAGAAGGCCCACCACGTCCAGCGCCAGATTGAGCTTTGCGGGGGCCAGAACGGTCACGCAGTTCAGCCTTGCCATTTGTTCCTCCTCAGATGCCGTGATAGATACCGTTTTCCTGCAGGAATTCCCGGATGCGCCGGAGCGCTTCCTTCAGATGCTCCACGCTGTAGGCGTAGGAAATGCGGGCGTAGCCTTCGCCGGAAGCGCCAAAGGCATCGCCGGGGATGATGGCCACATGCTTCTGTTCCAGCAGCTTCGTGCAGAAATCCTGACTGCTCATGCCCGTGCTCTTGATGCAGGGAAAGGCGTAGAACGCACCGCGCGGCTCAAAGCAGGTCAGGCCCATATCGTTAAAGGACTTCACCACAAGGCGGCGGCGCATATTGTACTCGTCGCGCATGCGGTCGATCTCGCCGTCGCACTCCTTCAGAGCAGTGATGGCGGCGTACTGGCTGGTGGTGGGGGCACTCATGATAGCACTCTGGTGGATCTTGGTCATGATCCGGATGATGGGTGCCGGGCCGCAGGCATAGCCCAGACGCCAACCGGTCATGGCGTAAGTCTTGGAGAAGCCGTTCACCACGATGGTGCGCTCGGCCATGCCGGGCAGGGTGGCAATGGAAACATGAGGCCGCAGGCCATAGTTCAGCTCTGCATAAATTTCATCGGAGAGCACCATGATGTTGGTGCCGCGCAGCACCTCAGCAACCGCTTCCAGATCCTCGCGCTCCATCACCGCACCGGTGGGGTTATTGGGGAACGGCATGATGAGCAGCTTTGTCTTGGGGGTGATGGCTGCTTTCAGCGCATCGGCACGCAGGCGGAACTCGTCCTCCTGACGGCAGGCCACATGCACCGGCACACCGCCGGACAGGGTGGTGATGGGCTCGTAGCACACAAAGCAGGGCTCCGGGATGATGACCTCGTCCCCGGGCTGCACCAGCGTGCGGATGCACATATCAATGGCTTCGCTGCCGCCCACCGTGATGAGCACCTCGTGCAGCGGGTCGTAGTGCAGGCCCATGCGGCGCTCCAGATACTTTGCCACCTCGGCGCGCAGCTCCTTCAGGCCTGCGTTGGAGGTGTAGCGGGTGCGGCCATGCTCCAGACTCTCAATGCCGGCTTCGCGCACAGCCCATGGCGTTTTGAAGTCCGGCTCGCCCACGCCCAGACTGATGCACTCGGGCATTTCGGCAGCCAGATCGAAAAATTTGCGGATGCCGGAGGGGCGCATGGCCTCAGCGGCAGGCGCGATCAGTTTATCGTAGTCCATCACAGCACCGTGCACTCTCTTTCATCGATTTCTTCGTCCTGATACAGGCGGCCCTCCTTTTTATAGGTGCGCAGCACAAAATGGGTGGCGGTGGACAGCACATCGTCCAGCGGAGAAAGGCGCTTTGCCACGAACAGGGCGATCTCCTGGAAGGTCTGGCCCTTGATCACCAGCTGCAGGTCGTAGCCGCCGCTCATCAGCAGCACGCTCTCCACCTCATCAAAGGAGGCAATGGTGGCTGCGATCTCGTCAAAGCCGCGGCTCTTCTTGGGGCTGACGTTC
>ERZ1026878.1598-NODE-1598-length-13175-cov-9.413034_pt1 | contig 13175 bp, 6 predicted proteins | sample MGYA00380169_ERZ1026878 | MGnify/ENA primary metagenome ERZ1026878 (study PRJEB33269, sample SAMEA4719805) | human gut metagenome | biome: human-associated habitat; feature: organic feature; material: feces | place: Cameroon | collected 2013-10 ...
GAAAAAGACAGGAGGAAAAAATAAGTGTGCATGAGAGAAAACAAAAACAACAGGTTTAGTATAAGAAACAAACTAAAAAGAGCTGCAACACTTGTATTAACATGTGCAACAGTAGTGAGTTCAGTGAGTACAGTTGAATTAAATGATGCTTATGCAGCAACTTCAATATTAGGAACAAATTCAGCATTGGGAAGTCCTATATTGAATAACAATGCAACAACAGATGATTGGAATAAATGGGAGATGGTGTGCTGGGGAGTTTATCTTAGTAACTTCTGTCAACCTCTTATAGACAATTATGCATCAGCATTTACAACTGGAAATGGTGGAACAGAAGGAGCAGGATACCAGGCATTATGTTTTGGAACAGGTTCAGACCAGACAAACAATGAAGTCATTGAAGATTTTACTTCATATGCAATAAAAGTTCAGGAGGAGTCAACAAAGAAGAATGTTTATGTAGGCTATACACAAATAGTAGATGGACAGCTACAGAACAAAGTAGACCCTAATGACACACAGGCAATGGCAGATGCAAGTAAGGCATTGAGATATGCTACATTTAATGATTTTATATTTCAGAGTGTAAATGATTTAAGTGACACAGATAAAACAGCAGCACAGTTGGAATTAAAGAGTTATGCAAACTATAACGATGTGTTAAAAGTAAAAAATGCAAATGTACCTACCTTTTATGTGCAAGATGCAAATGGAAAGTATGTAACAATTTTAGATTATACAAATTCATGGGATATACAGGCATTTGCTTCAATCATTAATGCAGTTAGAACAAGTAGAGGAGGAAGTAAAGATTACTCTTCTGAATTTAACACTGCTTTTAAGGACAACATGAATAGCAATGGACAGGTTTACATGGACTGTTTTGCAAATCTCATGGTAAACAATAAGATGCTATTTCCTGCATGTAATAATAGAAACATTACCATTGATAAGAGTATTAACATAATGAACAGTTGGTTAGTAAATAGCTATAGCAGTTCAGCTAGTGGAGAAACAATGGTAAAGAATCTACAAAGTCCTAAGTATTCAACATTTACAACTGTTTTAACAACAGCCTTTAATGCAATGAATGGAGCATTGCTTTCAGATCAAGATTACTGTTATTCAGGTACTCCCGCATTTGGTGGAAACAGTAGTTTAAATGGACAAGGAGTATTCTACTTTGATACAGATTCAATAGTAACAAATGATTATACAGATAGCGTTAATTATGGAGAGATGATAACAAAACTGTTTAATCAGAATATTTCATCAGATAGTTATAAGTACAATATTAAGTTTGAGGTGGCAGGTGCAGAAAGTAACTTATTAATGTCTTTCTTTGCAGATAACGTGTCAGAGTTGGATAGAACAGCTTATATGGCAAGTATGATACCTAATATTGTAGGAAATGACAGTAAGAGTCAGCCAGAAGTATTGGACTATATATTAAGAAGTGATGGAGTAAAGACATCAGTAATTGGAGATAACCCAGTAGTGGTAGCACCTATGCTTGGTACAGCTGAGACAGATTCAGGCTTTGTTAAAAATGCAGAAACCATAAGAGTATTTTATAACTGGCTTTATAAAGTTTATTCGAGTGGAGATAAATATACATCAACAGCTGGAACAATAAATGTGCAGTCATTAAAAGATGAAATTAATAACTGTGCTAATCAGAAGGACCTTAAGAATTTATCAAAAGAGATATGGAAATGCTTCATAGCAGATTATCCTGATTACAAGAAAAAAGGAATAAGTAGCTTTGCAGATATGTTTGACTTTGCAGGAAATGAGAGTATAAGCAGTAAGACAGCAAGACTGACACTTGCTTATCCAGTATCATCAACAATGCAACAAGTTAGTTCAGTATTAAGATTGGAAGATAACACAGAATTTGGAGTTTATTCAGCTTATATTTATATGACATACTTGGATTGGTATGGAGTAGTGAACGAGCAGAATTTAGTAGGGGGAACAGATGGAACAAGTAAATTTGACCCTAGTATATATGATGAGACATCAGATATTTTCAAAACAACACCAGATAAAATATCAGATAATTATAAATCAAAGAAGGATAGAGATGAAGAAATAGCACAAATGACTTACTTGATGCTATCACCTGAAAGTGGTAGAGAGTACAGACAGGAAATCCTTTACAATGGAATTGCTGACTTTTTATATAAACAATATAACAGGATAGTTTATGGTGGAGAAAGTTCAGTAACAACAGGAAACACTACAAAAAGTAATTCAGGCTTTTTAGCAGTTCCAACATACACAGAGAATGTGTTTACCGGCTGGTTTTTAAATATCTTTTTAAACATAGCAGTAATTTTAATAGGCTTGGTAATGTTGGCAGTAGTCATAATTGGTTTACTGAAGAAAAGGAAAGTAAGCTGGTACATCTTGAGTTTAATAGTGGCAGTGAATGTAATCATACTTATACCTACAACTGGTGAGATAACACCTTATGTAACATCAGGATTTACACAGAAGATTTTCAGTAGCAAGATGACTTATTGGACATTAAGTGAGGGAATTACAAATGCAGAGCTTGAAAACCAAGCAAACAGTAAAGATTCAGAATTGACATCAGAAGTTTTAGGATGGGTCAATAGATTGAGTGCAGTGTATACAGATAGAAGTTTAATGGTTAAGCAGGACACTAGCCAGAAAGTCACTCAGAAAGTAGAGGGAGTATATACAAATATTCAGTCAATCAAGTCTGCGAGATGGGTATTACCTATGGTAATGCAGCAGTTCTCAGCAGATAGACAGGAAGATACATCTAAATATGTTTATATCAAGCTTGCAGATATGTGGGATGATGGAAGTAATTTATATTGGTACTATAAACCAAGTGATTCAGACTTTGTAACAAAACCTACATTAACATCAAAACAGTTTACAGACGGAACAGCAAATTGTATTGACGAGAGTGTATATCATAAGCAAGCATCTGATGGAACAGGAAACTATATAGAGGGTGAATATTATACAGATTATGTGAATCCTTCAGCATGGGCAGATGATACTAGCACAAATGTAAATTATGCAAGTTACTCTTATACATTGAATGACAATCTAAATGATAATGTACATACTTATGCATGGTTATTACATGATAATAGTTTAGATATGAACAGCACTCTTTTAAAGAGACAGAATGTATTTGGAAGTAGCTTTGAGAGTTACAAAGGTGCAGATTCATGGCAGTTATTAATTGATGTAGCAAATACAAATTTATCTGGAAACTTGAAAAACTGGCAGACTACAAAAGATGGAGTTTATGGTTATGAGAGTATATCAGATAGTTATGATAGAACAGATACAAGTACATTGAAAGATGGTTATGGATACTATAAAACAACAGAGACACCTTACTATTACTTCTTCGATGTTGTAAAAGATTCATTTCCTAATAATAAAGTAGTCGGAGCAATAATAGGTAGACTACAGGGAGAGATTGATAACACAGATGAGAAGAAAGTAAGAAACAATTTCATGTATGCAACGACATCAGTGAATAAAGAGCATGAGGATGGGTATTCAGTAGATAATGCTGAAGGATATACCGGAGATGTAAGAGACATATTAGATTTACAGTGCTTCTTTACAAATACAATTCCTTACATGTATGAGATGACATTAGTATCAGGCGGATTTGATGGAGAGTCAGGTTTATTAGGTGATAGTACAATATCTGATGAATCTACATATTACAAGGGCAATTTACAATCATGGGCATACAGATGTAACTGGGCTGTAAAGCTTATGGAAAACAATAACTATAGCAAGCCATCATCAGCAAAACTACCTGATGGAACAAAAGTAACAATACAAAATCCTATGTTACCAGAGTGCTACGAGGCAGCAGGCAGACAGATGGTGTTTAGTGAGGCACAAAGAAATGCATTAGGCTTGTCAAATAAAGATTTAACACTTGTAGAGTTGAAATGTATTGAAGTGAATAAGCAGGTGGCAGAAAGATGGACATTATTAATTAACTATGCAGGCACTAGTGGATTGACAAAGGAAGTAATGTTTAGAGTAATGGCTACAGATGCAACAGAAATATTCTGTCAGGAGTTTAGTAGTAGTGGAATATTAGACACAAATTATGAACTTTATCCTCAGTCAATTGATTTAAGATACCTTTCATTTGATGCAATTATGAAAATGTTAATGGTAAACATTTCAAAAGATACAAGCTATGCATACGGAGACACAATGGATAACTTACTTAATGACTCTGATTTGTTTACAGCATTCCTATTGTTATTATGTGCAGTGCTTTGTACTTGGTTGATTCCACTGTGTCAACAATTGATAATGGCAGCTATATTCTTCTTAGGATTCCTGTCAATAATAAGGGCACTATTCAGTAGTCAAGTATACAAGATGAAGCTTGTAGGGGCACAATTGGTAAGTAACTTAATGTTTATGGTTTATACAATAGTCTATTATGGAATAATAGCTGCATTGATGGCTTTATCATCATCAGGAGATGTGTTATCAGTAAACCAGATAACAGCTAAGGCAGGTAACCCGGTATGGATGTTCTTAATCATTATAGTTGTGAGCTGTGCTTATATATTTATCATGTACAAGCATTTATGTTTCTGCTTTGCACACTATAGAGATATGGGACTAGAGGTAATGGGTTTTGTAACAAGTGAAGTAATAGGTAAGATGCAAGACTTCGCAGGAAATATCAGTAATAGTTTACAAAGTCTTGGAAGTTCAGAAGAGGTAAACGGAACAGGAAGTACAAGTAGTATCAGTGGTACAGGCATTAGTAATAACAGTACAACACAGATAATTATATCAAAAGACTCTAATATCAGTGTATCAGGAAATGAAAATGATACAGACAACTTCATGTTAGATGATACAAATGTTTATTCTTCTGGTGACAGCTATTTTACAGATTTAGGTACATCTTCTGAAGATATAGACTATGAGATTAAAAAAGGTGCAAGAAGCAAAAAAGGTGAATAACCTTTAATAAATGGAGAACAGTGAATAAAAAAGCTGTTCTCCATAATTCTATAAAGAGAGAAAAGAAAGTAGAGGGCAAAGAACATGAGAGAAACAATGATAACAATTATTCCAGTAGCAATAATCTTAGTAATTATTGTATTGACAAAGCAGTTAAGAAAGGAACTCCTAGAAATTCAAAGTATGAGACAGGCTCAAAAGAATAATGACAATGCAGAATTTATATTTACATATAAAGAAAAAATGTGGTTTATCAAGACTGCTTTGATATTTGTAATAGGAACACCTTTATTTACAACAACAATGTTGAATGCACTTCATATCATTTTCAAATAATTAAAGATTGGAGAGATAAAATGATGAGTAAGAAAAAATATAAAACAAGCATAGGAATGAGAATAAAGAGTCTAGTGTTGGCAGGAGTTATTAGTTTATCATCACTATCTTTAACTGGATGTGGAAGTGCATTACAGAACTTTGCAGAAACAACCTTTGAAGCTGCAATAGTCAATAGAGGTGAAGCAAATAAAACACTGGCAAAGAAATATTATGAGTCAGGTATTATATCAGCAGGTACATATGAAAGTATTTGCAGTAACGTGGATAAGCAGGTAAAGAAGTATACAAGTGGTTTAGTCAACACTGTAGAGACAACAACTACAAATACAAATAATGTAAATAACACAAATACAACAACGACTACAACAGATAGTAGTAGTGGTACAAGTTCATTGGATCAGCTTGTCGGAGAGGGAGATGAGGACACCTTATATGGAGAAGGAACACTGGATGAAGTAGTAACAGAAAATACAAATAATGGAACAACAGGAGGAAGTAGTGGAGGAGGAGCTTCACTTGATACAGTAACTTCTTCATCTTCAACATCTACAACTACAACAACAGATAACACTACAACAAACACGGTAACAACAGAAACAAGCAATGTGGCAACTGAAAAGGTAGATAACATTGCCAGAGCAGTGAAGTACTATAAAGTATTGGGAGACAACTCACCTGAATATATTACATACATTGATGATGATGGAATATCACAAGATGTGTTTGCAGATAACCCGGGAAGTTTTGCAAATGTTTGGATTAATCATGTGAGTAGTTCAAAATCTGATGAGGAGAGTGACCCGGGAAAATTAACTGGTTCACACTTCATAATTAGTAACTACCTGCAAGCAACAAAGTTTAAAAACATCAATGGCGGAACAGGTTGTGAAATTAATACTTGGTTGGAAAATACCAACTGTGAGCCAATTGACCTCATAGGAGATATATCAGAAGACATAAATGCAAAACTAAGAGCACAAGTTTATGTTTTAAGAAGTGATATAGCTACAGTGGATGATTGTAGTACTACAGATGGAATTTCAGCAATTATACAGTCAGCAATTAAGAATAACGGAGAAGTAGATGCAAGTAAGCTTAATAATTACTTTGTAAGAGCATTGGATTCAAATGGGAAACCAGTGAAACTTGTGGCTGATGATGACCACTCCTATGATATATTTGCAGACAGTAAAGATAACACAGACAAAGATGTAAATGCAGTAGGACAGGATTTAGTAATAGAGCAGTACAAAGAACCAGTATTATCATTAAAGTTTCATGAGTTTAACTATGGAACATATGAGAAACTACAGGATTTAATAGGTTTAAATCAAGGAAAATATTTATTCTACCAGAGTGATTCAGGCTGGATTGCATATCTTATGGAATATCCAGTATCAGTAGTTGATAATATGACAGACAACAACGATGAGACAGTAACAGTAGATTTTGTTAAGTCAGGACTTGGAATTAATTTTCAAACTGGAAAGTTTATAAAATATGATTCAGATGGAAATGGCGGATGGAAAGCTAGTGGTAATGCAGTGACTACAGATTCACCATATTTTACAACATCAAGTTCAGACAGTAATTCATCACTAGGTTTGTCTTCACTTGTTTTAAAAGGGTATACAACAACAGAAGTAAGTAATACACAAGGAAATAAAGTGGAGGTATACACCGGTAGAGTAGTCTTAAGAGATTATCTGGAGGCTACATGGGCACCGGGCAGTACAGAGTATGATGATGAAGATATCGTTGTGTTTGGTAGGAAATTAAGAATTGATACACAAGGTTCATACTGGAAAGAGACAGGTGAAACAGTAACAGATGCATTATCAGGTGGAACACTAAAACAATATAAATTAGTTTATCCTAAGGCTGATAGCATAGCTTGTTATATAAATATCAATGGAGAGGAAGTAGAGTCACAAGCAAAGTTAAAAATAACAGACTTTTGTGAGATAGGAGCAAAAGATGGAACAACACTTGATGATGCAGCAAATGATAGATGGAACAATACAATAATAAAGAGTATAGTACCTTCATCACAGGAAAAAACAACACTTGAAAAAACAGTGAATGCATTAGAAAGTAAACCTAATATAAGTAATATCAGTTCAACAACAGAAGTAGATTCAATTAATTGCACTTATATGTTTCCAAGTGCAGATATTGGAAATGTTGACTACAAACAAGACACAGATAAGAAACAGAGATTTTATTGTTTACTTGTGAAAGAAGGTTTATTCGACAACTCATTATATAATGACTGGCTGAATAGTAAGTCTGAAACAGCTTCTTTGAACTGGTGGAACAAATACTTAGGACAGGAAACATACATTTATAAAATTGGACTAAGTGAACTAAGTGATTACATTAGAGGAAATTATAAGTACGAAGTAACGCAAGAAGGAAATATAATTTTAGACCTTGAAGCAATAGCAGATATACAGGAGATTTTTGATAATGAGCACAGTATAGAGCAGGTGCAGCTTATTAGAACAATATTTGTGATACTTGGAATTTTCTTAATAGCATATTCAATGATATTAATGCTTGCATGGGTATTAGATACAAGCGTTGATATAGGATTTAGTTTATTGAATAAATTGACTTTTGGACATTGGATAGCAATTAAATATGCAGAAGACATACCTTCATATCATGACCCTGACAGTAAATATATTGATGGAAAGCATATGTTTATTTCATGCTTGATTATAATTGCAGTTGCAATTATAGCTATAAGGGTGGATGAAAACTATATAGCACTACAATTAATAAAATTCTTTGGTGGTATAGGATCAAAGATTGAAGAAATAATAAGAGGCATAGGCTAAATAAAATAAGCACGACAATATAAGGAGCAGGACAGTATAGTGTCCTGCTTTTTATACACTATATAGATATATAAAAGAAAAAATTTCAAAGGAGACAGAAAAATGAAGAATAAGAAAATACCTATTATAATAGCAATAGTTACTTTATATATTATTGGAATAGCAGTAATAAAATTAAATAATAAAGAGACAAAACCAGAGAGTACAGAAACAGAGCAAGTAGAACAACAAGACCAACAGAGCCAACAAGACCAACAGAGCCAGCAAGACTTCTATTTTGAAGAGGATACCCAGAAAGATGCTTATGAGTCACCAGTAAAGATAGAGACAAACAGTATAACAAATGGAACAGATAAGCAGAACAATGAACATATTGGAGAAATAGAGCTGGTCAATGAGGATACCAGTGTGACATATTCAATTATAGATAATAAATCAGTAAAATATAACAACACTACATATCAAGATTTATATACATGTATTAACAACATAAATTCAAAATATAGTGCAAATACAGTAATTAACTTTATCATTAAAACACATAAATCAACATCTGATTTAGTTTATGTAGATGTAATAACAGATGATGTAAACACCAGTGAGGGAGATTCAATAGACTTTACACTTGATGAGGAGCTGCAAGGGTATAATCAGTATGAATCAATTAAAAGCAAATATAACAATGAACCAGTGACTTGGAAGTTAACCTTGACAGATAGTGAAACAATGTATCCTACATATATTTATGGATGTAACACCTACATGTTAATGACTGGAACGAATGGAAATATACAGATAGACATGTCAGCATATGATAGTGGTTTAAACATTTATCAATCAGACCAGCCAGACCCATCAGACCAGTTAGACCAGTCAGAAACATCAGAAGACCAAACAAATCAGTCAGAAGACCCATCAACAGAACAGCCAGAACCATCAGTAGAACAATAAAAACCAATTAATAAGAGTGCAGACACAAAAACTTAGTTTAACGTGTTTGCACTCTTATTTTTACCTCCTTTTAGACACTTTGAAGATATAAAAGAAAAATTTTCAATTAAAAATTTTCAAAGGAAAGAGGGAAGGAACAAGGATGATTACAACAATAACAGTTCTTTGTATGGTGATTGCTTTCATCTTATTACTATTAACAATATACAATATTTATTGTTACCTAGATATGAATAAATTAATGAAATCAACAGCTAGGGAGGACATAACAGAAGTATTAGATAGTCATAAAAGTAGTGGTTTATTTAATATTTGGGTTTATATCTACAAGAAAGCAGCTACTAGGGTTGCAAGAAAATCACCATTAAAAGCAATAAGTAAGCTAAATGACTTTGGAGTAAAACAGATAATAAAGAGACTAAATCATAAAATTAGGATTTGGTGGACATCAATAACAGCATTATTACTTGCTATAAGTATTTTATTATCATTTATTGGTATTTCATTCATCCAGTTATCAATGGGAGTTAATTCTATACTTTCATACTATACATTGTTTTCTAAAGATGAAGATTGTGTATGCTATGCACTTTGTACTGATAACGAAGAGGATGATAAAAAGTCAGTTTATGAATTACTGTTTGGACCTACAGAGTATGAAAAACTCATAAATCATATGAGTTTAACAGCTGAAGAGTATGAAGAATTTTTTGGTTTAACTTATGCTACAAAAGAGGAAAGCAATACATTTAAGGGCATAAACAATCAAGAGAGTGGAAAAGACAAGAGTGATTTCATAAGAGAACATTTGAATAGTGCTATGGTGCAGGATTACAAATCACTTGTAGCAACAAATTCAAAGTTCAGAGCAAAAGATGGTTTAGACAGGTCAGTAATGAGTGATGATGACTTAAAAGATGACCTTTATAAATTATTATGTGACTACAAAGTAAATGGTAGGAATCCTAATTGTAATTGTAAAGACCATTCTTCAACATTATTACCTTTTAAATGTATTGGTATGAAGCATTATGTAGAGGGATGGAGCTGGGAGAGTTTATGGGACAATTCAGAAGATGAAGGGACAAGCAATACATATGGAAACATACCTGGAACAGCTACAGGTGAATTTGCAGTGACACTTAATGATGGAAGTTACTACTGGTATCATCAATCATCAGAAACATGTAAATACAACGCTTATGAAAATGGGAATGGCTTTGTAAGTAATGTTTATGCAGGTGGACTTGATTATAAAACAATGGCAGGGCGTGGATGTGGAATTTATTCAACAGCAATGGCATTGAGTAACCTCTTAGGAGAAGAAATAACACCTTATGTAGTAATAAGAGATGTGATGGGAACAACCTTACAAGATAGTTCAGGCAAGAAATATTTTACAAGTAGTTCAGCAAATGGAATTGCATACACTGGAGATAATACACCTGCAATGAGTGCAAGTAAGATGGCAGAGAGAATAAACAGTGTTTATGGAAGTAAAGGAATAGTAGCAGAGGTAATAAATTTTGACCAGACATCAGTAGACAGCTATTTAACAAGTGATGATAAATACAGTTACATAATAAATAGCTGGGGTGGATCAGGTGGAGCAAGTGAATTTACATGGTATAAAGGAAATGGACATTTCATGGTAGTGAGAGGTAAAGACAGTGATGGTTTATACTACTGTTTTACTTCAGCAAGTACATTATATGGAAGTGGACATGAAAACATAATAAAGGGAATGAACAGTGGAATTACATGGAACACAATGTCTAAATATGTAAGACATAACACAGCACTAGTAATCAGTAGGTCAAAAAGCTTCTATGAAGTATCAGGTGGAACCAGTGGAAACAGTGGAAACATAGCAGATTTAAGTAACGAGCAAGTATATAATGCCTTAAAGAACAGTGAGTTTAAGAATAAGGCAAAGATATTAAGTATTGTTTATGGAGCTGCAGAGCCTGTGTATGGAAAAGACTTTGCAATAGGAATGATGGCAAATGTATTTGCAGAAGGAGCGCCGGGAGTAGTTGAATATGCATTTAGTCAATATCATTATTGGGGATTTAGTTTACCAAGTGGAAAGACAACAATACAAAATGAAGCAGATGTGGAGTACTTGCTGAATTGGGATCATACATCTAAAGAGAAAGATTCACATGGATATCAAAAAGGGTCAGTCGGAATAGGAATGTGTGGTTGGTCATTTGGTAGAAGAATAAACCTCTTAAATGAATATAAAAATACAGTTAAAAATTATACAACAGATGAGTTTACAGCGGCTGAAATACAATTCATGTTGGCAGAGTATGGAAGCAGTAGTTACAAACCTAAAGTAGTGGATGCAAGCCTTGGAAAAGGGTGTGAAGCGGCAGCTAAAAACATCTGTTTATACTATGAGGCACCTAGAAATAAAGAGTCACAGTCAATTAAGAGAGCAGGATATGCAAAGAGTATTTATAGTTTATTAAGTGGAATTTCTGAGAGCAGTGGAAACACTGGAAGTAGTACAGGAAACAATAGCAGTGGCAGTATAGGTGGAACAGCACAACAACAGAAAATAGTTGAATATGCATTAAAACATGTAGGAGTTAAATATGTTTATGGTGGAGGAGACATAAATGGTGGTATAGACTGTTCTCATTTTGTATTGTCTTGTTATAACAACACAGGAAAACCAATAACAGTCAATGCAGTAGATGGAAGAATTTCAACAGGTTTTTTATCAGCAGGAAAGAAAGTAAGTTATAGCAGTGTGAATGATTTACAGGCAGGAGATGTAATTTGTTACAGTGGACATGTTGCAATCTTTATTGGAAATAAAGAGACAATTACTATAACAGATAAGTTTGGAAATAAAATTTCAGTACCTCCAAATTCAATAGTACATGCAAGTAATAGTAGTGCATATACAGCGGATCAAAGAGGTGGAGGTGTGAAAATTACATCTACATGGAACTATAAGACAGTGTTAGGAGTAAGAAGATTCATATAAAAGAAAGGAAGAACAGCTATGAAAGAGAACAAACAAAAGCTAAAGGTAATAGCAGTTGCAGGTATTGTAATAATCATTCTAGTGATAGGGTTTATATTTAAAAATAAATCTGAAGCACCTAGGGATGATAAAGAAGAAAACAAAGAGACAACTACTGTAGATGATATAACAGAAGATGATATAAGTCAGGCAGTAGAAGAGAAAGGAGATTTCAAAGTTTATACAGATGATGACGGAAACAATATAGGTTACAACTTAGGTTACTTAAATGAGATGCCAGATGATAATTATTCAGAGACAGATTTTGAAAAAGAAGTAAATGCAGGGTATGATTATATTAAGACAGGTGAATATTATGAAGACACCTTAAACATTGCAGACAGTGGCATCCTATATAAAGATGTGATTAGTATGATAAATAAAATGTACAGTGAATATAAAGCAGAAACATTTAAGATTTGTGAAATACCAGAGAATCAAGAAGATGTGACAGCTGGACTGGTTTATATAGTCAGATTTGATTATGACTATTACATTTTAACTTATTATAACAATGAAGGAGTGACAGCACTGCATGATGATACTGCTTATTATGCAAGTATATATTCAGATTCAACAGAGAGTTTAGAGGATGAGGAATGGGTAGATGATGGATATGACGGAGCACTTGTAGAAGAAAACATAATAGAAGATGATTGGTTATATTCAGAAGACACTCAAACAATAGAGTCAGACGAGGCAGAGAATATAGAATAAACATTAATGAGAATGTAAGAACACCTAAAAAGTGAGTTTACATTCTCATTTTTTATATTATACAAGCAGCTAAAGACATGGATATTGAAAATTTTTTGAAAATAAGAGAGTTTAATAGCAGTTAGAAAAAGGGTATACAGTGGGTCAAAATTGGGGTATACATAGGAGTTAAAAATTGGGTAAGCACTATGGAAAAATTGGGTAGCAGTGGATTGGTCAGCTACAAATTATATAAGTGTAGGAGTTGTTAGATAAATTAGTAATAAGAAAAAATAAGC
>ERZ1026878.1617-NODE-1617-length-13059-cov-8.201476_pt1 | contig 13059 bp, 8 predicted proteins | sample MGYA00380169_ERZ1026878 | MGnify/ENA primary metagenome ERZ1026878 (study PRJEB33269, sample SAMEA4719805) | human gut metagenome | biome: human-associated habitat; feature: organic feature; material: feces | place: Cameroon | collected 2013-10 ...
GACTATAAAGAAGTAGTACAAATACGCTCTTGAGTTCTCAAACCACCACCGCACCAGCAAGCCGCCCCAATCTCCAGGAGCGAGGCCGCCGTGCTGAGCAGCAAGAGATAAACTTACACGAGAACCCGCAATCGCGCAACCCGCAGGGCGCAATGAAGCACGGAACCGTTGGAAATCCAACGTTCCATCGGCGTGTCGAAAACCGGGAAAAAGCGTCCGGAAAGCGCCGATACCATCAGAATAGACCCCGAAAACCACAACCAGGTGAACGCAAAACCAATAGCTGTCGGCGTGTCGACCATCAACATGGTCAACCACATCCGCATTTTGCGGTCCAACCACGGTTCTCGCATAACAAAAGCCGGAAGCTCCGTGGTTAGCGGAGGCTCCCGGCTTTGTTGTTCGGCTACTGGATATTCAGCTTTGGTCATTCGAATCGCTGACCATTGCTAATGCTGCCTGTAGCCGACTGTTTTCAGTTACTTCAGTTATCGCTGATCAGGCAGCTCACTCGGCATTGGCCGGGCCGGCGGCAACCGGTTCTGCAGCCGACTCGACCGTGGCGACAGCCTTCTTGCGGTTCAGGTACCGCTTGATGGTCACAATCTCCAGGCCGATCACGAGCACCGCGGTCACGCCCCAAGCCACGTACATGGCGGTCTTCCAGATCGGAGTGGCGACCTTCGGCTCGCCATTCGCGTACTGCCAGCTGTTGGCGGCGGTGTACAGGATGTTGTGCGCGGCCTGACGCATGGCCTTCACGGAAGTGGCGGACTTATCGGTGATGTGGTTGGTGATCTTCGTGGTGGCAAGCATCGAATCGTTGCCCGCACGCACTTCCTGATCGGCGTTCTGGTAGCCGTAGCCGCCGAAGTAATCGGTCAGGACGAAGCCCTTGAAGCCCCACTCGCCGCGCAGCACGGTCTGCAGCAGGTTGCTGGAAGCGCCGGCGTAGGTGTAGCCGATGTAGTTGAAGGAGCTCATCACGGCCTGGGCGCCGCCTTCCTTCACGCTCATCTCGAACGGCTTCAGATAGGTTTCACGGATGGACTGCTCGTTGGCCCACGTGCACACCATGTTGGTGCGGTTGGTCTCCTGGTCGTTGAGTGCGAAGTGCTTCATGAAGGAGTACACGCCCTTGGACTTGGCGCCGGCGATTTCGTTGGAGGCCATCGCACCGGAGAGCAGGGAGTCCTCGGAGAAGTACTCGAAGGTACGACCGGAGAATGCCGAACGGTGGATGTTCATGGCCGGAGCGTACCAACCAGCCACGTGCATGTCGTGAGCCATGTCGCCGATCATCTCACCGAACTGCTTGGCGAGATCACGGTTCCAGGTGCAGGCGAACGCGGTGGAGGCCGGGAAACCGATGGAGCCAACACCGGTGAAGTTGTTGTTCAGCGAGGCCGGGCCGTCGGCGTCGGTCAGCTGGATCTTGCCGACGGACTTCACAGCCGGAGTGCCGTAACCACCATTGGCGATCAGGTTGTCCATATCGTCGAAGGTGAGCTGGTCGAGCAGCTTGTCCCAATCGGCGTCGTCATAATCCTTGCCATACATCTGGTACAGCTTCAGGCCATTCTTGGCACCGGTGGTCGGCATCTCGTCCGAATCGTTGTCATACTTCTTCGGATCGTAGTTGCTGTTGTTGGTGAACTCGGCCTTGGCTTCGTCGCTCATCGAGAAGTTGGTCGGAGCGGCGGTGGCCTTGGCATAGTTCGCGAAGTGGCCCGCGCGAGACAGGTACGTCACGTCGCCGGCGGCGTAATCGAACTCGTTGGTGGCGGCCACGGCATCGCCGTTATGGGTGTTCGAGTCGGAATTGTAGGTGACGGTGTCCTTCACGGTGACCTTCTGATGGTCGATCACGTGGTGCGAATCGGACTGGATGGAGATGTCGTAATCGCCCTGCTCCAGCACGTACGCCTTAGCGTCCTTCTGGTCGTAGGAGGCCATGTCGTCATCGTCGAACTCGATCTTCACGGTCTGGGAAGCGCCCGGCTCGAGCTTCTTAGTCTTTTCGAACGCAACCAGGTTCTTGGATGCCTTCTCGATGCCGCCATCGGTGTACGGCGGGTTGTAGTAGACCTCGACCACGTCCTTGCCGGCCTTGTCGCCGGTGTTGGTGACGGTCACATCGAACGAGATCTTGCCGTTCTTGTAGGAGACCTTGCCCATCTCCTGCTTGAACGTCGTGTAGGACAGGCCGTAGCCGAACGGGAACATGACGGTGTCGTCGTAGTTGATCAGACCTTCGTCGGCGGCGGTCTCATAGAACTTGTAGCCAACGTAGATGCCTTCGACGTAGTTGACGAACGTCGGGGTCACCGTGACCTTGTCGCCACTGAAGCCCATGTAGGAAGCAGCGAGATCATCCGCATTGTCGTAAGTGAACTTGCCGTTCGTGCCGACGGACGAAGCGTTGCCGGCGGCAGTGCCATCGGTGTTGTTGAACACAGCGGTCTTGGTCAGGTCCTTCACGAACGTGTCGGAGGTCTTGCCGGACGGATTCACATCGCCGGCGAGCACCTCACCCAGTGCGGAGAAGCCGGTCTGGCCGGCCGGCGGGCACCACAGCACGGACTTGATCTGCGGATACTGGGACAGGAAGTCGAACTGGAACGCGTTGGCGCCGTTGTAGACGAGCGTCACCTTCTTGAAGTTCTTGGTGACCAGGTCGATCATGTCGCGCTCGGTCTGGGACAGCTGCAGGAAGTGCTCGCCATCCTTGAAATCTTCGTAGTCCTTGGAATTGTTGTTGTAGGTGATGCCCTTCGCCTTCATGTTCGTCGGCAGGTCAGCGCCTTCGCCGCCGACGCGGGTGATGGTGATGACGGCTTCGTCGGAGAAGTCCTTGGCGTCGGAGATCAGCTTGTCGGAATACTGCTTGGCCGGAACCTCAGGCAGGGTCCAATCCTGCGACCACATAGCCACCATCGGGCGGTCCTTGCGGTAATCGGTGTACAGCTTGGTCAGCTCGGAATTGGTTTCGATGCCGGCCTGCTTCATGCCGTCAAGCATGGAAACGGTCTCGTACTGGTCGGACATGGAGCCGGAGCCGGTGCCGCCGTAAACCGGGTTGGTGGAGCCCCAACCGAACACGTTGACCTTCTTGTTGGACAGCGGCAGGTTGGAACCGTCGTTCTTCAGCATGGTGATGGCTTCCGACTGCACTTCCTTGGCCAGCTCGTTGGCTTTGGAAACGGTGGTGTCGGACAGCATGTACTTGGTGGTGGTCGCGTTGTTGAGCAGCGTGGAAAGCGGACCGGTCAGCATCATGGACACGGCCACGACGATGCCGACGAGCGCCACCAGCCAGGATTCGGAATGGACGATCTTACGGGTCGCCACGTCCTTGACCGTCTTCTTGTTGACGGCAAAAGTGATAATCAGCGCGAGCGCGAACAGCACGCCAATCGCAATAAGGTACGGCGTCAATGAGCCGATGACGTTCATAACGTCAGCCATGTTGATTTGCAGCATGGTCTGCCTCCTCCTTGATTCTCATAACCAAACGACACGTAGGCTCCGATGCCTTTATCGGAACCGCGAAACCATTCAACACTGCCCCGCATCTCATGGTTTCGGTGAAGTGGCTGCAGATGCGTGCGGCAAGTGAAGACACTTCTTCATGTCGATGATTCGATTTCATCAGACTTCAACGTGCGGCACATGGCGTTTTCCCCAGCCTGTCAATTCGCGTGCATAATCTGCACGCCAAGTACGATGGAAGTATGAGCGACTTAAGCGCATTGAATCTGGAAGCAGGCAGCCTGGTTGGCGGCTACACGTTGATTTCCCGGCTTGGTTCGGGTGCCATGGGCTCGGTATGGCGTGTGCGGGACGATGGCGGCCATCAATATGCGATGAAGATTTTGCGCGATTCCCTCTCCGACGACGATTCCCCGCAGCAGCAGCGCGACGAGTTGACCGCACGCGAGCGCCTGCGCAGGGAGGCGATGGCGTTGCAGAAGGTGCGGCATCCGGGCGTGTGCGGCATTGTGGATATGGAACTTGACGACGCGTTGGCTTTTATTGTGACCGAGTTGATCGAAGGCAAGAATCTGCGTGAGGATGTGCGCGTCAATGGCCGATATGTGGGCGACGATTTGGAACGGCTGGCACGCAAGCTGATTGAGGCGGTGCGTGCCGTGCATGCGGCCGGCATCGTGCACCGCGATATCAAGCCGACGAATGTGATGGTGTCGAGCACCGGCCCGGTATTGGTGGATTTCGGCATCGCTATGGGCGAAGGCGAAAGCCATGTGACGCGTACCGGTCTGGTGATGGGCACGCCGGGGTTCATCGCGCCGGAAATCATCGACGGCGCGGAATCGGATGAAATGACCGATTGGTGGTCGGTGGCGAGCGTATTGGCGTTCGCCGCTACGGGTGAGCCGGTGTTCGGCACGAAGCCGATGATGACCGTGTTGGAACGTGCGGCGGCAGGCAGCGCCAATCTTGCGGGACTTCCTGCGGGCACGATGGCCGCGTTCCGTTCGGCGCTTAATCCGGATCGGACGAAGCGGTGCACGCCGGACGATTTGCTGCAGGCGATCGCCGTGGATGCGTTGAATCCGCAGGCGTGGGTTGCGGCCGACAATGGTGGCGCAGCGGATGGCGATACGGAGGCGATGCCCCCTTTTGTTGAATCGCCCGACAATCCGCGCACGTTGTGGCGATTGCAGGACGATATAACCGGCGAAAACGCCATCGGCACGCGCACGATGCCAAGGCTCAGCGAAGCAACGCAGGCGATCGGGCAGCCCGATGTGAGCGCAACTCAAGTAATCGGGAAACAAGTGACCAGCCAATCCGACGCGAGCGCAACGCAGGTGATCGCACCTGTTGACGATGCCGAGACCAGCGTGCTTTCCGACGCACTTCCCAACGTGGACAGCACGCGCACGATGCCGCAATCGCAAGGCACGCGGGCGATGCCGACAGGCACGCAGGTAATGCCGCAATCCATGCCGTCAACACAAATGCTGCCGGCCCAGAACGCATGGAATCCAGCGGAAGCGCCGACGCAAGTCGACCCGACCATCAAACCCGCGTTGCAACGCATCGCCATGCGGCAGCCACCGTCCGTCATACCGCAGGCCACGGTGGCCGCGGCGCAGCAATCGCCCGCAATGTCATTCCCGCCGGTACCCGGTATGGATGGGCCGAACGTTGCGGAAGCACCCAATCCCGCCGATGTGAAGCGTGGCGCGATGTTGGGCCGGGGCATGCTCCCCTGCGCGCTGATGGCGATTCCCGTGGCCGTCTGCGGACTGTTCTCACTGTGGACGGCGATGGCAGCCGCGTTGCTGTTCGCCTGTGCGCTGGCCACCATCGGATTCAACACGGAGGCGCAGCTCGAGCGCGAAGGCAAACGTGGCGGCGAGAAGAAAAGTTCCGACTGGCTGCTGCGATTGGCGGGACTGCCCTGGCACATCGTGAAGGGCTTCGGCGTCGCCATCGTGCGGACGCTGATCATGTTGGCCGTGGCCGCGCTGGGTTTGTCGCTCACCACGGTCGTGCTGCAGCTTCCGTATGCCGTGATGGATACGTGGATATTTGGATTGACGATTCCGATGCCGACGCTGCTTGGCGGTCCGCTTTCCGAAAGCGGGCTGGCGCAGGCTGCGTTCTGCGCGATCGGCTGGCTTGTGGCCGTGGCCGCTCCGGGCGCGATCGTACTGCGATTGGGCGGCGGCGCACTGCGTAAACAGCCGTATCTGCGCCACTTGAGCGAGCTGCCGACGCAATCGCAAGGCAATACGGAATTCCCGGCGAATCGATAGCAAGGCATCGCTAGTATGGTGCCCAGCATAACAACGTGAGGTCGAAAGGAATATCGATGGCCCAGAACAGCAAGGATGCGCAGAAGCGTACCAGCCGCGCCGAGCGTAGGGCCGCTGAGGCCGCGGCGATGAAGGCGCGCGCCGAGCAGATGGAGAAGGAACGCAAGCAGCAGACGATCATCGGCGGCATCGTGGTGGCGGTGCTGGTGATTCTGGTGGCGATCGGCGCGTTCACCGTGTACCACAACATGCATAAGAAGGCCGAAACGAAGGCTTCCACCGAAACCGTGCAGGAAGCGTACACGGCGTTGCAGAAAGTGAAGAACACTCCGAAGCTCGTCGATAAGAAGGGCGGCCTGCTGATTTCCAAGAACGGCTACGGCAAGGCTGTGGAGGGCGCGCCGACCGTCGAGCTCTACATGGATTTCCTGTGCCCGGGCTGCGGCAACCTGCACCGCCAGTTGGACGCCGACCTGCAGAAGATGGTCGATGCCGGCCAGATCAATCTGGACCTGCATTTCATGGCGTTCATGGACCGTTGGTCCACCGACGAGTATTCCAGTCGCGCGGCGAACGCGGCCATCTACCTGGCCGAGCATGACAGCGACCCGAACCATCTGATCTCCTTCCTGGAGAAGGTCTACGCCGAGGATTTCCAGCCGGAGGAAGGCTCCGCATACAAGTCGGTGAGCGACGCCAAGATCAAGGAGCAGATGATCGCCGCGGGTGTTTCCAAGGATGTTGCGGACAAGGCGTTTGGCCGCGATTATCAGGAATGGCTTGATGCGATCGACACTTACACGCCGAAGCGTTCCGAACTGTGGCATCAGTCCGGCAGCTACAAGGGCAGCATGACCACGCCGACCGTGATCATCAACGGCAAGTATTGGGATATGGACCAGCTGACCACCGCCCAGACGACGGTTAAGGACGGTCTGTTGGAATCGATCGGCCTGAAGGACAGCGAAGTCGGCGTTGCCGGCAAGATGCCGTCCATCGGAGCCAAGAAGGGGCCGATTTCCGTCACCACGGGCGAATAACCCCTTACGGGCAGCCGGCGCGTCTCAACTCGCAATACTAAGTTGACTGCGGTGGAAGCGCTGGTTATGCTATTCATCGTTCCTCTGTTGTTTTCATAGCAAAAGAGGACATGCCTCCTTAGCTCAGATGGCCAGAGCGGCCGCCTTGTAAGCGGCAGGTCGTCGGTTCGATCCCGACAGGAGGCTCGAACCCGTATGACGGGCTTGGACCTCTTACCATGGGTAAGTGCTCCAGAAGTCTTCCCCCAACTTGAGACTTCTGGCAAAGCGGACGAGGCGTCCCCCAACCTGTCTCGTCCGACCGGGGGCAGGACATCCCCTTCTCTCCTGCCCCCTTTTTATTTTTCGCTTTTCGCACCTGCTTTCAAAAATGTGGCGGTATGGATAAAACCATCGGAAAGCACGGCGACCGTTCCAGCTGAGCCGTTACAATAACGGCGTTGTAGGCAGCGCTGAAAAGAGGATAAATGACGAGAAGGTGGACCCCTCGGAGATTCGTGACGCTTCGTCGTGTCCGCGTCATGGCATGCGTGGCCTCATTGACTTTGACTTCGGCGTTGGCGTTTGGTGTGGGCGCGCGCAAATCCGTGGCGTTGACCGTCAATGGGGAGACCACCACGGTGACCACATATGCGATGAGCGTGGACCGTCTGCTGCAGGAGCAGGGCGTGAAAGTCAAAACGCACGACCTGGTGGAATCGACCAGCCCGACCAGCATGCTGAAGAACCATGATGTGGTGAACGTGCAGAGCGCATACCAGACCACTATCACCATCGACGGCCAGGAAGTGCCGTTCTGGACGGTCGCGTCCAGCGCCGAGCAGTTGCTGGACTTCTTCAACCAAAACGAAACCGAAGCGGCGAAAATCACCGTCAATATCAGCAACGTCTACAACAAGCTCACCGGCGGTCTCATCATCAACCAGAAGGGGCCCGTCGCCGTCATCGCGGACGGGAAAAGCTCGGTGGCGCCGAACGGCAAGCTGCCCGCTGCCTCCATTCTTGACGCCAAAGGCATCACGTTGGGCAAGGAGGATCGCGTCAGTGTCGAAAAGGACGGCAAGACGACCATTCTGCGCGTCCGCCGCGTGACGCATGGTGAGGAGACCCGCACGAAGGAAGTGCCGTTCGGCACGCAGACCATCATCGACCCGAACCTGCAGCCGGGCGAAGTCACGGTACGGCAGGAAGGCGAAAACGGCGAAATCCAGCAGACGTACGCCGTCACCTACGTGGATGGCGTGAAGGAAAGCGAGACGCTGACCGGAGAGAAGACCACGAAAATCGCCATCGACAAAGTCATTGCGGTCGGACCGGAAAAAACTACGGACGATACCGACAAATCCGACAACAGCGGCAACGGCGATAACGGCGATTCCGGCAAGACGGACGACGGCAAGAACGATTCGGGTAAGAACGACTCGAATAAAAACGACAATAAGTCCGATTCGAACAAGAACGATTCGAACAAGTCCGATTCCGACAAAACCGATTCGAACAAGTCGGATTCCTCGGATAAGAACAATTCGAACAACAACTCGAATAACAATTCCAACAACACCGAGAAGGACGATCCGGCACCGACCCCCACACCAACCCCTGCACCGCAGCCGACTCCCGCACCCCAGCCCAAACCGCAGCCCACGCCGCAGCCGAGCAATCCTTCCGCAGGCTGCCGCTTGTACCATCCTTCCGCGGCACAGGCACAGGCCTACGCTTCCGGCGCGGCGGCGCAGCGCGGCTGGACCGGCCAGAACTGGACGGATCTGGTCAAACTCTGGAATCGCGAATCCGGATGGAGCTGGAGCGCGGAAAACGTGTATTCGGGCGCATACGGTATTCCACAAGCGTTGCCGGGCAGCAAAATGGCCACGTTCGGCGCGAATTGGAAGGACGATGCCGCCGTGCAGATCGACTGGGGTCTGAGCTACATCGCACAGCGGTACGGCAGCCCGTCCGCGGCGTGGCAGCACTCCGAACAGACCGGATGGTACTGATGATCCGGCTAATCGCCAACGATTTTCGTACCGGCATGAACGGATAATGAGGGAATGACAGAAGAGGGAATGACGGAAAACGTGAACGAGCATACGCAGGGCCATTTGCTGGGGGCGGCCGACATCCGACGCATCGCCGCCGACGCGGGTATCAGCCCGACGAAGAAATTCGGGCAGAATTTCGTGATTGATCCGGGAACCGTGCGTCGCATCGTGCGCGAGGCCGGCGTGACCGCCGACGACCATGTGCTGGAAGTCGGTCCCGGACTGGGTTCGCTGACGCTGGCGATTCTGGAAACCGGCGCCACGATGACGGCTGTGGAAATCGACCCGCCGGTCGCCGAACGCCTGCCGAAAACCATCGCCGAATTCATGCCGGACGCCGTGGACTGCTTCCGTGTGGTCAACCGCGACGCACTTACCGTCAATCCGGAGAATCTGCCCGATTTCAAGGATGACGATTCCTTCACGCTGGTGGCCAATCTGCCGTACAACGTGGCCACGCCGATTCTGCTCACCCTGTTGGAACGTTTCGACAATCTGGGCACCTTCCTGGTGATGGTGCAAAAGGAAGTGGCGGACCGTTTGAGCGAGAAGCCCGGTTCGAAGATCTACGGCACGCCGAGCGTGAAGCTCGCATGGTACGGCACTGCGGAACGCGTGGGCATCATCGGCCGCAACGTGTTCTGGCCGGCCCCGAACGTCGATTCCGCGCTGGTGCTGTTCAAGCGCTACCCGGGCGGTCACACCCCCGCCGCGGACAATGCGGACGGTTCCGTGGTGGATCGCGAAACCGTGTTCCGTTTGATCGACGCGGCTTTCGGGCAGCGCCGCAAGACCCTGCACGCCGCATTGAAGAAAATCGTGCCGTCCGAAGCGTTCGAGAAGGCCGGCATCGACCCGACCCGTCGTGGCGAGACGCTCACCATCGACGAATTCGTGGCGTTGGCACGCGCGTTGGATGAGGTGTTCGCGTCATGAGCACCATTGATTCGCCCGCCATCGGAACGGCCACCATCAACGCCGTGAGCGTGGACTGCCCGGCGAAAACGAATCTGACCCTGCATGTGGGCCCGTCGCATGCCGAATGGGGCGGCCGTCATGAACTCGACACCATCTATTGCGCGGTCGGCGTATACGACACCGTCACCGCCACGCGCAAAGCGCCGGGAAGCGGCTTCTCGCTGAATCTCGAGGGCGCGTATCTGGGCGACCTGGCCTCTTCCGGCAGCGATATGCGCCGCAACCACGCCGTGCTGGCATTGTTCGCCATGGCCGAAGCGAGCGGCCATGAGCCGGACGTGGCGTTGAACATCGACAAGCGCATCCCCGTCGGCGCGGGCATGGCCGGCGGTTCCGCCGATGCGGCGGCGACGATTCTGGCATTGAACACGTTGTGGGATCTCGATTGGCCGATCGAACGCCTGCAGGAAGTCGCGGCCACGCTGGGCGCGGACATGCCGTTCTGTCTGACCGGCGGTTACGCGCGCGGCACCGGTTTCGGCGAACGCATCGAACAGCTTGATGACGATGGCGATATCGTACGCGATCTTACGGAACGTGGGTTTACCGGCCATCTGCTGGTCGGCGCATACCGTGCGGAACTGCGCACGCCGGAAGTGTATGCCACATTCGATCAGATCGGTGCCGGCGATGGCGATGAGAACCACCTGCAGAAGGCGGCGGTCTCCCTGCATCCGCGTAGCGGACAGGCGATCGAGGAAGCCTTGCGTGCGGGAGCCAGCCAGGCGTTCGTCTCCGGTTCCGGCCCGTCCGTCATCGCGTTCGTGCCGACGGAGGATGCGGCGGACGCCGTGCAGCGGGCATGGCAGAACAGCCGTTGCGTCGATCGCATCATCGCCACGAACGCCCCAGCCCGACCGATTGTGCATATCACCGCATGACACATATCACCGCATGACAGTAAAGTTGATGGCAATTGGTTTGTTCAAAAGGAATTCGTAAATGACCCAGGCTAACGACGAGCGCGCCGCGCGCAAAGAGTACATTCGCCGCCGTCAGAAGACGGTGTTCAGCATCGTCGGAGCCGTCATGGTGGTCGCCATGGTGGTGTCCCTGCTGTTCTTTTTCCATGTCGGAGGCCTGGGCAACGTCAAGTCGGCCACCGTACAGCCGAACTACGGCCAGCAGGCACCGTGCCCCATCAAGGAAGCCGACGGCAACAAGGCCAAGTATGTGGAGAATCGCAACATCACGCTGCGTGTGCTCAACGGCACGAAGTTCTCCGGCTTCGCCAAGGCGGTGAGCGACGCGTTGCAGAACCGCGAGTTCAACCCCCAGACGCCGGACAACTACACCAAGAAGGTGGATCGCACGATGATCGTCTTCGGTAAGAACGGCGTGAATCAGGCGTACACCGTGGCAAGCAATTTCACCGACGCCATGCTGGTTATGGACGACCGTCAGGACCAGCTGATCGATGTCATCGTGGGCGCCACATTCGACAATCTGCAGGATACGAAGAAGGTTCCCGCCGCAGGCAAGGCGATCACCGGCATCCAGGGCTGCGTCGCGGTGGACAAGATGACCGACCTGCCCAAGGCGCCCGAGCATGATGCGGTGAATCCGCAAAGCTGACCGCCAATCGAAATCGATATAGGCAATATGAAAAACCCGCGCTCCCCCAATCGGGAACGCGGGTTTTCGTATTCGAGCTGTTCCAAGCACACTGTTCCATGCATGCGGCGAAACCACCGCATGTCAATCGCTATTCGCCCTGCTCCTTGTACCAGCGTTCCAGCTCGGCAACGGCCACGTCACGCTCCACCGGACCGTTATCGAGGCGGTATTCCAGCATGTGCTTGTACGCCTTGCCGACCATCGGGCCTGGTTCGATGCTTAGCAGCTGCATGATCTCGTCGCCGTTGAGGTCAGGACGGATCGCGTCGAAGTCTTCCTTTTCTTTCAGGTCGCGCACACGCTGTTCCATCTCGTCCATGGCCGCCGAGAACATCATGGCCTTGCGCTTGTTCTGCGTGGTCGTGTCGGCGCGCGTAAGGCGGTTCAGACGCTCGTACAGCGGGCCAGCGTCCTTGACGTAGCGGCGGACCGCGGAATCCGTCCACGGCTCCTCCACGTAGCCGTGGAAGCGCAGATGCAGGTTGACCAGCTCGCTGACGTCCTCGACCATGTGGTGGTCGAAATGCAGTGCCTTCAAACGCTTGCGCGTCATCTTCGCGCCGACGGCGTCATGACGGTGGAAGCTCACCTTGCCGCCCGCTTCGAAACGACGGGTCTTCGGCTTGCCGATGTCGTGCAGCAGAGCCGCCAGACGCAGCGTCAGGTCCGGGGCCGGCACCGGACCGTCGGGACCGGTTTCGAGGGCGACGGCGCGTTCGATGACGATCATGGTGTGTTCGAACACGTCCTTATGGCGATGGTGCTCGTCGATTTCCAGCTGCAGCGCGGGAATTTCCGGCAGCACGATGTCGGCAAGACCGGAATCGACCAACGCTTCGATGCCGGCGCGCGGGCGATCGGACAGCAGCAGCTTGACCAGTTCGTCGCGCACACGTTCGGCGGAGACGATTTCGATGCGATCGACCATGTCGGACAGCGCTTCGGCGGTTTCCGGCTCGATGCGGAAGCCGAGCTGCGCCACGAAACGCACGGCGCGCATCATGCGCAACGGATCGTCGTCGAACGACTGCCGCGGATCGACGGGGGTACGCAGCACGCCTTTGGCCAAATCGTTCGCACCGCCGAACGGATCGACGAATTCGAGTTCCGGAACACGCAACGCCATCGCGTTGACGGTGAAATCGCGGCGGGAAAGATCGCCTTCCAGCGTGTCGCCGTAATTGACTTCCGGCTTGCGCGAGTCGGGGTCGTACGTGTCGGAACGGTAGGTGGTCACCTCCACTTTCACCTCGGTGCCGTCCTCACGCCTGCGCATCGCGCCGAGCGTGCCGAATTTGCGGCCCATATCCCAGAAGCCATCATGCCCAAAACGGCGCAGAATATGCTCAAACTGCTCGGGACGCGCCGATGTGCAGAAATCCAAATCATGCGATTTGCGATGCAGCAGCAGGTCGCGGACAGGACCCCCGACCAGTGCCAGTTCGTAGCCTTCCGCAGCAAACATACGTCCTAATTCAATGGCCTCTGGCCACACTTCGAAGTTCACGCCATACCTTTCAGCACCACAAGTTTTTCGTTTACCAGCATACCGTTACCCCACCTGCACACAGAATTGAGTATGGTTGGAATCAT
>ERZ1026878.1618-NODE-1618-length-13059-cov-5.974469_pt1 | contig 13059 bp, 13 predicted proteins | sample MGYA00380169_ERZ1026878 | MGnify/ENA primary metagenome ERZ1026878 (study PRJEB33269, sample SAMEA4719805) | human gut metagenome | biome: human-associated habitat; feature: organic feature; material: feces | place: Cameroon | collected 2013-10 ...
GATACCATTTACTTTCCACTGCTTGTGGATCGTATTTACTTGCTAATTCCATTGCTTATATCTAATTTTTATTCTTTTTCTTTCTTTTTCTTTAAAAAACAGTGCAAAGATACTACTTTTTGGGCGAAAAACACTATCTTTGCATCAAAATTATTAATTTTTGCACATTTTCTTAACGTGATAGTTGGAGATGCGCATGATGAACCTTTAAAGTTGAATATGAATAAAATGCATACGAAAGAAGAAAAAATGGCAGCGTTCAGTCGCTTGTTGGATGTGCAGGACCGTCTGCGACTGCAATGCCCATGGGACAGAAAGCAGACATTCGAGAGTCTTCGCCCGAATACAATCGAGGAGACTTTCGAACTCTGTGATGCACTGATGAAACGCGATTATAAAGATATCAAGAAAGAGTTGGGTGATGTTTTGGAGCATGTGATGTTCTACAGTATCATCGGACGAGAAGATGGTGAGTTTGATATCTGCGATGTTTGCAATCAGGAAGCAGATAAACTGATGTTCCGTCATCCATTTATCAATTGGAATGAGGAAGGAGAATGGAGCGTATCCAATCCTGATATGTATATCAACGAAAATGGACAGGTGGTTTATAAAGAAGAAAAATGTGAGTCTGAGGATTCTGCTTCTGATGATGACCAGAACTCTTTGGTTAAGGCGGGTTCAGTCAAACCTAAAACATCAACTGCTGTTGAGAAAACCTGGGAACAGATTAAACAGCAGGAGAAGGATGGAAATGAAAGAGTGCTTAGCGGTGTTCCTAATGCCTTGCCTTCTCTTATTAAAGCTTATCGCATACAGGACAAGGCAAGAAATGTAGGTTTTGATTGGAAAAACAAAGAGGATGTTTGGGATAAGGTTCAGGAGGAACTTGATGAATTGAAAATAGAATTGGCAAAGGAAGATAAGGAAAATTCTACAAAGGAATTAGGTGATTTCCTTTTTTCTGTGATCAATGCAGCCCGTCTCTATAAACTGAATCCCGATAATGCACTTGAACATACCAATCAGAAATTCATTCGTCGCTTTAATTATGTGGAAGATCATACCTTAAAGAAAGGAAAAAATCTGAAGGATATTTCATTGGAAGAAATGGATCAACTTTGGAATGCAGCTAAATCTTTAGAGAAAAATGAAGGCCAATCTAAAGAGGCGAATAAAGACTGATCTTTTCTATTAAGATAAGAGTGATTAAATCTATAGATATGAGTGATATAAATAAGAGTAATGGTAAATCTATAGAAAAGAATGATTTTGATTTTTGATAACATTCGGAATATAGATAATCCTGCGATTATTGGTTATCCTGCGAATTATAGACTATATCGCGAATATTGATAAAAATAAATAATAAGGAGATTTAAATATGAAGAAATTATTTTTTATAACAATAGCTGTGGTAAGCCTGTTTATTGTTAACAGTTGTAAGGAACGTAAAACGTCCAATGTCATTTCTGTTGTTGATACAGCAGATGTTGATGCTCCGGACTCGACAATATATGGTATTTGCGGTGACGGCACCACAATGCATAATCTTCAATTGATAACAGATGCTGGAGATACCATGAATGTTTTTATTGATGATGAAGAACCTAACATCGTGAAAGGTGGTTTGTTGGCAGGTGACAGAATCGCTTTGATATTGAATGGCCAAAAAAATGAAGAACTGGGCGATGTGGCTGCTCAGCAGGTGATTAATCTGACTTCACTTCTCGGAAAGTGGACGAGTCTGGATAAGAATTTTGAGATTATTGAAGGCGGTGAGGTCAAGAATCATGTGAAGGCAGAACAGAATCCTTGGACATCCTGGAAGATTCTCAATGGTAAGTTGTTGCTCAACAAGGATACTTTCATGATTGATGAATTAGGCCCTGACAGTATGTATTTGGAAAATAATGCTGGAATCTTTACTTTCAAGCGTCAAGTATAATATATTTCCAAATGTTGGGTATAAGTTTCTTGCAAGAGGAAAATAATTAACGTTATAGATAACTTTTAATGGAACCTTTTAGAATTCATATATTAGGGTGTGGCAGTGCATTGCCCACCCTTAAACATTATCCTACTTCGCAAATTATTGAATTGCGAGGAAAGGCTTTTATGATAGATTGTGGTGAGGGCGCACAGATACAATTCAGGCGCTCCCGCATTCATTTTGGGAAGATTAATGCCATCTTCATTTCTCATCTCCATGGTGACCATTGCTTTGGCTTGCTCGGATTACTTTCTACCTTTGGAATGTTAGGTCGAACCTCTTCTTTAAAAGTCTATGCACCAAAAGAATATGAGAGTTTGTTTAAACAACAGTTAGATTTCTTTATGACGGGTATGGAATATAAAATCGAGTTTGTTCCCGTTGATACCAAGGTGTCTGAAATTATCTATGAAGACAAGTCTCTTACGGTAGAAACAATTCCACTTCAGCATCGCGTTCCTTGCTGTGGATTTCTGTTCCGCGAGAAGGCTACATTGCCCCATATCCGACGTGACATGATTGACTATTATGAGATACCGGTAAGTCAGATTAATAATATCAAGTTAGGAAAAGATTGGATTACATCGGATGGAAAGGTTATTGACAATAGCCAATTGGTTACTCCAGCAGAAACGCCAAGAAGTTATGCCTATTGTAGTGATACAAAGTATATGCCTGAGCTTTATAAAAAAATACAGGATGTAACGGTACTTTATCATGAGAGTACTTATGCTTCGGAGAATGAGGATAGAGCCAAACTTTATTATCATTCCACAGCGAAGCAGGCTGCTCTTGTAGCTAAAGCAGCCAATGTTGGTAAACTTCTTTTAGGCCATTATAGTGCAAGATATAATTGTGAAGCCGTTTTGCTCAATGAGGCAAAAGCCGTTTTCCCTCATAGTTTTTTAACTCAGGAAGGGGATGTTGTAGAAATTTAAATGGCCTACAAAAAAGAAATTTGCAAAAAAATATAAATCTGATGCAAGATTTTCATATTTTTCAGTTTTTAGATAAAAGGCTATGAGTTTAAGACCACCCGGTTGTGGTAACTTGTTGTTAAAGAATGAAATCAGAAAAGGAATTATTGGATGACATCAAAAAGGGCGACAGGAGTGCGTTGCATCAACTGTATAGCCGATATGTGGGATATGCCATGGCTGTAGGGCTGAGGTATGTCCCTGATCGTGATGATCTCAATGATGTCATTCAGGATAGTTTCGTTAAGATTCTATCTTCTGTCAACAGGTTTGAATACAGGGGTGAGGGATCGTTGAAAGGATGGATTCTTAGGATTGTTTCTAACGAGGCAATCAATTTCATCAAACAGAAAACGAAATTTTCTTTTGTTGATGAGTTCCCAGATGAGATAGAAGAACAAGATCCAGACGTCGATAAAGTGCCACCGCAAGTTCTGAATCAGATGATCAGTGAGTTGCCTGATGGATATAGAATGGTTTTGAATCTCTATGTCTTTGAACAAAAGAGTCACAAGGAGATTGCAGAGATGCTTGATATCAAGGAATCTACTTCTGCTTCTCAGTATTTGAGAGCCAAGAAACTTTTAGCGAGCAAAATTAATAATTATCTAAAGAATAAGGAATATGAATAACGATTGGACAGACAGACTACGCGACCGGATGGCAGACTATGAAATGCCAGTCGGAGATGAGTTGTGGGCTAACATAGAACAATCGTTAGCTCAAGATGAGGTATTTGCGAATAAAAACGACCATAGCAATCATGGTGTCGCTCGCTCTGTTGTGATGCGTCTTTTCTCTATAGCTGCATCAATAGCTGCCCTTCTTGCTGGTGGTGCCTATGTGTATTTCCATCCGTGGAATGAAGTTGCAGAAAATGAAGTTGCTGCTATATTTGACAAAGGTCCCAAAACTTTCATTGATAAAAGGAAGACAACTGTCCCTAAAGATAGTCAGGCAGCAATCTCTGATAATAGTCAGAAATCAATCTCTGCTAATGGTCAAAATGCGATGTCTAAAGATGGACTGCAAACTTTGTCTGGAGGCGGACAGACAAGGAACAACATTCTTGCTCAATCTAATTCTGTAGAATTAGTAAGTTCTGAATCTGCTTTGTCTTTAGATTTAGATACTCAGAGTTCTGCCCGTTCTGTAAATGAGAAATCAGAAACGGTTCCTTCATCCCGTTCTTCTCGGAAAGTAAACTCTCTAATAACTTCAGAAGGTGATGTAATGTCTTCTGCTCAGAACGGAAGAAGGACAGTTTTGGCACAAAGCAGTATGGATGAAGAACCGGGACGTAAAGACAAACATCATCGTGGTGGCTTGAAACTCCAGTTGTACGGCGAGAATGGATTTATAGGGAAGACATCGGGAGGCAATAGTCCTGTATTGATGAGCTCTATGCCTTCTTCTGATCCTGTTTATTATGATAAAAATATCAAGATTACCAGTTTCTTTGATGAAAGATATATGGCTATGATTCCAACTTCGGATCTCTACGAAGAGACCAAGCATCATCAACCGATATCTGTAGGTATGCAGGTGGGCTTTCATCTTCTTCCTAAGTTGAAACTCTCTACGGGTCTGGTTTATACCAAAGTCAGTTCGGATTTCATCAGTGGAGTTTCTGATACCCGTACAGTATCTACCCAAGATCTCCATTATATGGGAATACCGCTCAATTTGAGTTATTCTGTATGGGAATATAAAGGCTTGCATACTTACGTGACAGCAGGTGGCGAAGGTGCTGTAAATATTAAGAATCATACCGAAACGGATGGAGAAGTAAAAGAAAGCAAACGTGATAAGATGCAATGGTCAACAAATGCATCTGTTGGTATCCAGTATGATTTTATCCCTCAATTGGGAGTTTATGTGGAGCCTGGAATGAAATATTACTTTGATAATGGAAGTCAGATTGAAAATATCTTCAAAGATAAAAAGTTGAATTTCAATATCCAGTTCGGTCTCCGATTCAATATTGGGAAATAATAAAGTTAATTATAAAATAAAGAGGGTGTGTCATAAGCCATGACACACCCTTTTCCTATCTGTATTTTCCTACCATAAATGTTAAAACATGCCCTTTTCGATGACACTCCCATTTCCTACAAATACTCTTAAAATTTCCCTTCTCAGCCTGGGTATTTTTTTCTCCCTTTCCACGCAAGAATTTTTCCGTGGGCAGGGAAAAATAAAAGTGGGTACAGGAATGGAAATTATGAAACCTGAATCCTCGAAAATTATAGACGGATGAAGAAGCGCTTTTTAGTTACTTAACGATGCGCTTTATTAACACCTAACGATGCGCATCGTTAGACCTTAATGAAACGCATCATTAGACCTTAATGAAGCGCATCATTAGACCTCTATAAAACTTAGACCTCAATAAAGCGCTTCGTTAGAGCTTATAAATGCGTTTCCTTTGAGGAAATGCTTTATAAAAAAAGGTGTGTCATAAGCTATGACACACCTTTTTTTATATGATTTTTCTGATTTAGTTCTTGAAACTGTGGATAGGAGCAGGGATGCGTCCTACACGGTTGACAAATGCTTCACAACTGAAAGAGTTGACAGGCATGATAGGTGCATGACCCAGCAAACCGCCAAAGTCAACATTGTCGCCAACCTTCATTCCTACAACAGGAATAACGCGGACTGCAGTGGTCTTCTGATTGATCATACCGATAGCTGCCTCGTCAGCAATCACACCAGAAATGGTTGTTGCAGGAGTATCGCCAGGAATTGCAATCATATCAAGACCTACAGAGCAAACACAGGTCATAGCTTCCAATTTCTCGATAGTCAGAGCACCTGCCTCTACAGCATCAATCATACCCTGGTCTTCACTTACAGGAATGAAAGCACCACTCAGGCCACCTACGTATGATGAAGCCATGATGCCACCCTTCTTTACCTGGTCATTCAACAAAGCCAAAGCAGCAGTAGTACCAGGAGCTCCTGGATGTTCCAAACCGATTTCCTTGAGAATATCAGCCACACTGTCGCCAATAGCAGGAGTAGGAGCCAGAGACAAGTCGATGATGCCGAATGGGATATTCAGACGAGCAGAAGCCTCTTTAGCCACCAACTGCCCCACACGTGTAATCTTGAAAGCTGTACGTTTGATGGTCTCGCACAAAACCTCGAAACTTTCACCGCGAACACTTTCCAGTGCATATTTTACAACACCAGGACCGCTGACACCAACGCTGATGACAGCATCAGCTTCGCTAACACCATGGAAAGCACCAGCCATAAACGGATTATCGTCAGGTGCATTGCATAAAACAACCAACTTAGCACAACCTAATGAACCCTTGTCCTTGGTTGCTTCAGCAGTATCCTTGATGATTTGTCCCATCAGGCGGACAGCATCCATGTTGATACCCGTCTTTGTAGAACCTACATTGATAGAACTGCAGATAAAATCAGTCTGCGCCAGAGCCTGTGGAATAGAACGAATCAGAAGTTCATCGCTCTTGCTCATACCCTTGCTTACGATGGCAGAGTAACCACCCAGGAAGTTTACACCGAGTTCCTTGGCACATTTGTCAAGCGTCTTGGCTATCTTCACATAGTCGTCTGTAGTCTTGCATGCAGAACCGCCTACGAGTGAAATAGGAGTAATGGAGATTCTTTTGTTGACGATAGGAATACCAAATTCCTTAGAGATATCTTCGCCTGTTTTTACCAGATTTTTGGCCAGGCGAGTTATTTTATTGTATATGTTCTGACAGAGCACGTCTACATCTGTTGCAGCACAATCCAACAGGTTGATACCCATTGTAATAGTACGAACGTCGAGATTTTCCTGCTCAATCATCTTGTTGGTTTCGATAACCTCAGATATGTTGATCATAATTGTATTTTTATCTATATATATAATAATGTGTCAAACTGATACCCTGAATGAATATCAGGATTGATTAGATACGGTGCATCATATCAAAAATTTCCTCACGCTGGGTTTTGATCTGTACACCCATGCCTTTACCAATCTCAGCAAGTTCATCAGCCACATTCTCAAAAGACTTCTTCATCTTACCCATGTCAACAATCATCATCATGTTGAAATACTCCTGAACGATGGTCTGTGAGATATCAAGAATGTTGATGTCATTCTCAGCCAAATAGGTACAAACCTTTGCAATGATACCCACAGTATCTTTGCCCACTACTGTAATAATTGTTCTGTTCATGATCAAATCTATTTGTTTTTGGTAATTATTTTGTCTGCAAAATTAACACTTTATTATCGAACTGCCAAATAAATATTCAAAAAGTTATTGTTTTTAATGGAAAGAATATTCTTTTTGCAGTAATTTCCCTGTTTCTTATTTAGTTCCGAAATACAGGAAGAGCATACCTAAGAGCACCAAAAGCAGGTCGACAAACTTTGCTTTGAGGTTCTTTTCGTGGAAAATGGCGGCTCCAAAGAGGAAGCTGACGATGACACTTCCGCGTCTCACCATACTCACGATACTGATCATGGCTCCTGGCAAACTCAATGCATAGAAATAGACGAAGTCTGCTGCGCTCAAGAAGATACTGATGAATACGATAGACCAGTGCCAGTGGAATGGGGTGGTACTGTTTTTCTTAGGCCACCAGATCATGAGCATCATCGCTCCCATGAGGAAGAATTGGTAGATATTGTACCAGCTCTGTACAATCATTCTGTCCAGTCCTACGCCACCATTCTCTGGAGGAGCCATGAGATATTTGTCGTACAGACCGCTGATAGCTCCCAATATGGCAGCCAAGACGATGAAGTAGATCCACTTGTCATGCTTGAAGTCGATTCCTTCTTTTTTTCCGCTTTTGCTGAGCATGGCGAAAGAGACGATGGCCAAGATCACACCGATCCACTGATATAGGTTCAAAACCTCCCCATATACAATCAGTGCACCTACAAGTGTCATCACCGGTCTTGTAGCGTTGATAGGTCCTACAATGGTAAGAGGCAGATGCTTCATACCGAAATAGCCGAATGTCCAACTGCTCAGTACAATCATACTCTTCAATACGATATATTTATGAACTTCCCATCCGCCTTCGGCTACATGAAAAATCGTTCCGTCCAGTTGAGTTCCTGTATAGCTCATTATGATGAACGGAATGAAAATGAGCGATGAAAATAGGGTGTTCAGAAAGAGCACCGGAATCACCGCGTTACCAGAAAGAGCCTTTTTCTTGAAGGCATCATAGAATCCCAGCAGTGTGGCTGAGAGAAATGCTAATACTAACCACATAAATTTTAATCTTATTACCTTTTATTTACCTATTGCTTTTTCTAATATTTTAATTTACTTTTTCTGAAGTCCAGAATTTCTATAGTCCTGGATTCCTGAAGTCCTTGGTTTCCCAGTTCCAGATTCCTCCACTTCTTGAATCCTTCACTTCTTGAATCCTCCAGTCCTTGGATTTCTCCACTTCCAGATACCTTCATTTCTTGATTCCTCCAGTCCTTGAATCCTCCAGTTCTGATATTCTCTAAGTGTTTATTTTTCCTCCAGTTCCTTCTGCAGTCTCAGAATCTCATCTCTGTATTGTGCAGCTTGCAAGAAGTCGAGTTCCTTGGCAGCCTGTTTCATAAGGGCAGTCGTGTTTTCAATACTCTTGACGAGTTCCTCCTTACTCATACTGCGTACGATAGGATCGGCAGCAAAAGCGCCTCCTTCCGGTTCGACATATACCCGTCTGTTTTCCTTTTTGCCGTCACCGATGCGATAGTTAGCTTCCTTGTCGGCAGATGTTGGGAGTGCAGAGGTAATTGCCTTCTCTATCTGTTTAGGTGTGATACCATGATCGGCATTGTACTGCAACTGGATACTTCTTCTGCGGGCAGTTTCATCGATGGTACGCTGCATGCTCTCTGTGATGTTATCTGCATACATGATTACCTTTCCATTGACGTTTCTTGCCGCTCTACCAGCAGTCTGTGTGAGTGAACGGTGACTTCTCAGGAAACCTTCCTTGTCGGCATCGAGAATAGCTACCAATGAAACCTCAGGCAGGTCAAGTCCCTCACGTAAGAGATTGACGCCCACCAGCACGTCGTAAATGCCAGCTCGCAGGTCGTTCATGATTTTCACACGGTCAAGCGTAGCCACATCACTGTGGATATAGGCAGCTTTCACATTATGATTCAGCAAGAACTCAGTCAATTCCTCAGCCATTCTCTTGGTCAGGGTCGTGATCAGTACTCGCTCGTTTCTGTGAGTCCTGGTCAATATCTCATCCAGCAGGTCGTCTATCTGATTTTCACTTGGTCTTACTTCTATTTCAGGATCCAACAGTCCCGTCGGTCTAATCAACTGTTCTACCACAATACCCTCAGCCTCTCTGAGTTCATAGTCGGCAGGTGTGGCACTTACGTAGATAGCCTGATGGATCATACTGTGAAATTCTTCAAAGGTCAGCGGTCTGTTGTCAAAAGCAGCAGGAAGTCTGAAACCGTATTCCACGAGATTCTTCTTTCTGGCTCTATCACCTCCGTACATCGCACCTATCTGTGGGATGCTGACATGACTCTCATCCACCACAAGCAGGAAATCTTTCGGGAAGAAGTCCAGCAGACAGTATGGTCGTTCTCCAGCCTGTCGCCCATCGAAATATCTGGAGTAGTTTTCGATACCCGAACAGTGACCTAATTCCTTGATCATTTCCATATCGTATTCCACTCTTTCCTTGATTCGCTGTGCCTTGATTCCATCGCCGATACTCTTGAAGAACTCTTCCTGCTTCACCAGGTCGTCCTGTATCATGCGGATAGCCTGTTCTGTCTGTTCTTTCGTTGTCACAAACAGATTGGCAGGATAAATTTCATATCGGTCGAATGATTCTATGCGATGATAGGTGAGAGAATCGACTTCCTCGATACTGTCGATTTCGTCATCCCACCAGGTAACTCTCAGCACATGGTCACTGTATGCCATGAAGATATCCACCGTTTCGCCTTTCACCCTGAAGTTGCCTCGCTGCAGTTCAATGTCGTTTCTTACATACAGCGCATCAACCAGTTGGCGCAGGAATACATTGCGGTCCAGTATCTGTCCTTTCTTTATCTTGATGATATTTTCCTGCATGGCAGTAGGTCCACCCATACCATAGATACAGGAAACAGAGGAGACCACGATGACATCCTTTCTACCTGATAATAGAGCAGAAACGGCTCCGAGTCGCAACTTGTCTATTTCTTCGTTGATGGCAAGATCCTTCTCTATGTAGGTGTCCGTAGTAGGAAGATAAGCTTCCGGCTGATAATAGTCGTAGTAGGAGACATAGTATTCCACTGCGTTTTCAGGGAAGAAGCCCTTCATTTCCTGATACAACTGTGCAGCCAGAGTCTTGTTGTGACTCAGGATGAGGGTCGGCTTTCCCACGTTGGCAATGACATTGGCTACGGTGAAGGTTTTTCCCGAACCGGTGACGCCTAAAAGAACCTGTGCAGGATCTCCTTGCTCCACACCCTGAGTGAGTTGCCTGATCGCCTGTGGCTGATCGCCGGTAGGCTGGTATTTGGAAGTTATCTTGAATTCCATATCTGTTGATTTCAAAAATCAGTTTGTTGACAAGTATTGAGACGCGAAGTCTTAATAAAATTAAATTATCGGTTGCAAAATTACAAAAAAAATCGCATAATTAGTTATAAAGAATGATAAAATGCGAAAAAGTGTATTTTTTTCTTTGTAGATAGCTATTTTATAGTTAACTTTGCATCACAAAACGTGATTATAATGAAAAAAACAATTCTTATATCAGCTTGTTTTGCGCTTCTGATGTCAAGTTGTGCAAATCAGTTTAACCAGGTTTATAAGTCTCAGGATTATAACTTGAAATATGAGTATGCCAAGCAGTATTTTGCTTCTGGCAAGTATTCTCGTGCAGCTACTCTTCTGAATGACTTGATTACTATCAAGAAGGGATCTACAGAGGCAGAGGAGAGTCTGTATATGCTCGCCATGTGTGAGTTTGAGATGAAAGACTATGAGACAGCAGCAGAGTATTTCCGCAAATATGTTTCCAGTTATCCTAAGGGTATCTATGCAGAGCAAGCTAAGTTCTTTGTAGGCGAAAGTCTGTATATGAATGCTCCAGAACCACGTCTTGACCAGAGTACTACGATTACAGCGATCAGTGCTTTTCAGGAGTATCTCGATGTATATCCTGATGCCCGTCTGAAGAATTTGGCTACCAGTCGTCTTTTCGCTTTGCAGGATCTTCTGGTGGAGAAGGAATATAAGAATGCGAAGCTTTATTATGATTTGGGCAGTTATTTTGGCAACTGTCTGGGCGAGGGTAACAACTATCAGGCATGTATCGTAACAGCTCAGAATGCGTTGAAGGATTATCCTTATAGCAATAAGCGTGAAGCATTTGCCACACTGATTATGAAAGGCAAGTTTGAACTGGCCAAGATGAGTGTGGAGGAGAAGCAGCTGGAGCGTTATCAGGATGCTGAGGATGAGTGCTACGGCTTCATCAATGAGTATCCAGATTCAAAAGAACGTGCCAATGCTGAAAAGATGATTGCGAAATGCAAGGAATTCGAAAAAGAACATCCGGAGGATGCATTGGAAAAATTGAGTTCCGGCAATTCCAATCAGTAAAGTTCCTTTTGGGATTTAGCTGTTGCAAGAATTTTTATGAAGAGAATTGAATAATCTTTCTGAAGGGATTTAGAGAACATTATAAAAATAGTTTGAAGAATCTGCAGATTTATAGAATCTTCCAGAATAAGTATAATTTATAGAATTTCTCAAAAAATAAGAATAATAAGAATCAATCAAAATAGATATTAAATAAAGGTATTATTATGGATTACAAAAAAACAAAAGCTCCAACAAACACCGTGACTCGTAATATCATGGATCTCTGTGATGACACAAACAATATCTACGAGAGTGTAGCAATCATCGCTAAGCGTGCGAATCAGATTTCTCTTGATATTAAGCAGGAATTGAACAAGAAGCTCCAGGAGTTTGCTTCTTATAACGACTCTTTGGAAGAGGTATTCGAGAACCGTGAGCAGATTGAAATCTCTCGCTATTATGAGAAGCTCCCTAAGCCATCTCTCTTGGCTACTCAGGAGTTTGTAGATAAGAATATCTACTGGCGTGACCCAACAAGAGAGCACGCTCCTGTTGACAGATATTAATCTGATTACTGACTCTATATCATATATAATGCAGATTCTGCAAATATATAATTCAATGTTATATAGTAAGGTATTCTGCTTCTTTATGTGGCGTTTCTCCTTTTAATGAGGTGCTTCCCATTTTAATGAGGAGTTCTGTCTTTTAATGTGGAGTTCCGTCTCTATATATGTAATTTTAGAAATATCATTATAATTTAGGGATCTCAATTATATAGAAATGTAGGGTAGTGATTATATAATCATGTAGGAATATAACAAGATTATGATACAGCGTAAACAAACATTGTTTCTTCTGGTCGCAGTCATTGCCTGTGTGATCTGCCTGTTTGTACCTGTGGCTTCAGTGATGCCACAAGGTATGGGCAATCCGATGTCAGTACACTGTCTGGGCATTAGTGGCGAAGAGGGAATCCGTTTTGATGCAAGCTGTTTGCCACTGTTTCTCCTTTGCTCCGTTTCAGCATTGATGTCTCTGGCAACAGTATTCCTGTTCAAGAACCGTAAGTTGCAGATCAATCTCTGTTCTATCAACCTGCTTTTCAATGTACTCTGGTACGTAGATTATGCAGTGATCTTCTTCGGACTTGTAGGATTAGAAAAAGTATCCGGCGATTTGACATTCCATTGGGGTGCAGTAATGCCTCTTATATCACTTGTCTTTGTGCTTTTAGCACGCAAGGGAGTCTGTGATGATGAGAAATTGGTACGTGCAGCCGATAGAATACGTTAATGCAACCCGTAGAATACGTTAAAAATAATTATAAAATCAACTTGAAATTTGTGGGAATCAAATAAAAGTTGTAATTTTGCATCCGCTGTCACGAGATGGCAGCATAAAATTCAAACCTCAAATTAAAAAATTAGATTAAAAAATGGCAACAAAAATCAGATTGCAGCGCGGCGGTCGTAAGAGCTATGCTTTC
>ERZ1026878.1622-NODE-1622-length-13038-cov-3.987830_pt1 | contig 13038 bp, 20 predicted proteins | sample MGYA00380169_ERZ1026878 | MGnify/ENA primary metagenome ERZ1026878 (study PRJEB33269, sample SAMEA4719805) | human gut metagenome | biome: human-associated habitat; feature: organic feature; material: feces | place: Cameroon | collected 2013-10 ...
CGGCCGCCCGCTCCACAAAACCGTGCCAGGACGCGCCAGTGAAGGGCAGCAACGCAAGATCTGGGCGCTGATGTACAAGCTGCAAGCGGCCAGCCCCAGCAAGGCGCAGATCGGTGACCGGCTATGCGCCATCATCAAAAAAGAATTGGGCATTGATGCCGTGCCCAAGAATCCTTTTGCCTGGATCGACTACAAAGGCGGCAATAAGCTGGTGGAAGTTTTGAAAGGGTATGTAAAGACCGCTGAAAAGGCCCGGGGTGATGCCGATGGATGAGTGGGAAATCCGCCCGGAAGATCTATCGCCCGCCCAGCGGGAGGTGGCGGAACTCATCGGGTTTGAAAACTACCTGAAGCTGATCGACGTTTACGCTGCCGAAACGATCTACATACCCAAACGGGACAGCTTTGAGCGGATTGCCCGCAATCAGCGCATTGTGGAAGAGTATGACGGCGACAACCTGAAAGCCCTTGCCAAGAAGTACAACCTTACCACCGTGACCGTCCGGGCCATCGTGGACGAAAAGCACCGGGAAATCCGGGCAAGGCCGCTTGATGGACAACTAAGCTTTTTTACGCCAGACCGTAAAGTAAAATATTAAAATGCTTAATCTGGCTCATTTTACGAATCGTGAGTATCATTGGTTATAGAAACCAGTGATGCCCACGATTTTTTAGTTTAGGAGTACGGATCTATGCAGTTTGATGCCGGGACATGGTGGCTTGTAGGTGTTTTACTGACGTTCCTGATTGGAGCGTTGGGGTGGATGGTAAAGCGCAGCCTTGATAAGATCGAGCGCAAACTCGACAATGCAGCAACCAAGGCCGAGTTTGAAAAAGAAATCGGCGAGTGTAAAAATCAAATTGCCGAAATCCAGAAGACCTATACCACCAGGGAACAGCACCAACGCGATTGGGGCGAATGCCGCACTGACATCAAGTCTATCCGCAGCAACTTTTTGACCAAGGAAGACTATTTCCGTGAGCAGGCCAAGACCGAAAAGAAGCTGGACCGCATCCTGGACCTTTTGATGAAGCGAGGAACTGCCGATGAATGAGAAAGAAATGCTGATGCGTCAGCTGCGGGCTAATGCCTTCCCGCATAACAATGGCAAAGTCATGCAGGCTATCAACATCATCCGGCATGGCTACAACCGCCTGACCGATGTGCAGCAGGCGGCACAGATCTGGGGTGTCAACCAAAATGACTTCCTGGATTGCATCAACTTTCTGGCTTTGGCAAAGTACATCCAGCTGCGCACGATCCTGGACAAAGTGCTTGTGCCGGATTTTGCGGACATCGAATGGACACTGCTGGAAGTTCGTCTGACCGATACGGGCATCCGTGTCCTGCAGGGCAATATCAAGGATGACATGATCGAGGTGTGATATGGGGAGCTGGCCGTTAAATGGTAAAAAGGGCGGCAACCGCAAGCACAGCAAGATCGATACCCTGCCCCCGGAGATGAAAGCCACCGTAGAAGAAATGATTATGGACGGCAGCGCCACCTACTCGGACATTGTGGCTTATCTGGAGCAGCAGGGGTACAGCCTTTCGGTTTCCAGCGTGTGCCGCTATGCACAGGGGTATGTAGAGAATTTGCAGACCTTGCAGATCGCGCAGGCAAACTTCCGCAATATGCTGGATGAGCTGGAGCGTTACCCTGACCTGGATACTACCGAAGCGCTGGTACGCGTTGCCAGCCAAAATCTTATGACCGCGCTCACTTCCAAAAAAGAGGAAGATTGGAGCGCGGTCAGCGTAGATAAGCTGATGAACCAGATCAGCGGCCTGACCCGTGCGGTTGCTTATAAGAAGCGGGTCGAGCTGCAAAACAAGACGGATCTGGAAGCCGGGACAGATGACCTGAAAACCGCCTTGTGGAGCGCCATGGCCAAAGAACGGCCGGACCTTTACAAGCAGGTATCGGCTTACCTGGACCGCAAAGCACAGGAGGGCGGCGTGTGAGTATGTACGCGCTCCAGGTCATGGGCGGGCAGGAAGTGGAGATCATGCAAAAGCTGCGGCGCAAGGGTGTGGATGCCCGGTGCCCGCAGGAACGCCGCATGATACGCCGGGGCGGCAGCTGGCAGGAGCAGCTTTACACGCTGTTCCCCAGTTATCTGTTTGTGAGTACCCCGGATGTGTACCGCGTCTATTACGCTGTGCGCAATGAAGAAGGCGTACTGCACTGGCTGGGTGCCAGCAAGGGAACGCCGGAACCGTTGAGTGAGCGTGAGGAAGCCAATATCCTTTGGCTGGCCGGGGACGGCCCGATGCCGCCCAGCGAGGCCGAACTGCGGGAAGACGGGACACTGGATTTTACCAGCGGCCCGCTGGCCCACCTAAAGGAACTGCTGGAAAAGGTAAACCGGCATGACCGCCGCGCCACCGTAAGGTTGCCTATTGGCGGCGAGGAAAAGACCATCACCTTAAGCTACCGTTTAAACGGAAAACAGGAAACTGCAAATAGCGCTGCGGCTGGTACGCCCCGCAGCGGGAAAGCAGCGGACATATTTTAGAAGATTCCGGCCTGATGCGGGCCGGAAATGGCGAAGCCTGCCCCTAAAATATGCCCTGCACTTTTTGCCTGCCCTGTCTCCCCGTTTAAGCGGGGCGCAGGGCCGTTTAAAATCGTTTAAATCCTGTGGGCGGAAAAACTGCCCGCAGAACAGAACAAACACGCACAGCGCCGCGTTAGGGGCTGTTTTGGGTGCCGAAAGTCCGGCACCCTGTTTTTATTGCGAAAGGAGCCGTTGATGCGGACGAAAAGCGGCAGTGTTCGGGAACTGGTTGCCGGAATACGGCAGGCCGCCGAGCAGGAAATTTACAATCCCGCAGAGGATTTAAAAGCCCTTCAAACCCAGTATAAACGGCTGGGCAAGAAAGACTTTGCCCTGATGCTGGATGCCATGGTCGAGAAATATGCTGCCGGTGAATATGCAGCCATCCACGCCGCACTGGTGCAGAAAGCCCGCAGCGGGGATATTGATGCCATTAAAATGTACCGTGAAATGCAGGCCAGCGGCGGCAGCGATGAGGTGGTGATCGTAGATGACATCGGCTAAAAAGCAGGTGCGCCTATCCGACATTATCGGCCCGGCGTTCTACGAGACCCACCGGCTCATCAACATGGGCATCATCGATGAAGCTGTTGAAGCCGGCGGCCGTGCCAGCCTGAAAAGTTCGTATGTCAGTGTGGAGCTGGTGCAGCAGCTTTTAAAGCACCCGGATTGCCATGCGCTGGTGACACGCCAGGTTGGCGATACGATGCGGGACAGCGTATACGCACAGATCCTTTGGGCTATCGACAAGCTGGGGCTTACCACCAAGTTCCGCTGCACACAAAGCCCGCTGCAATGCACCTATCTGCCTACGGGGCAACGCATTTTGTTCCGTGGATTGGATGACCCGCAGAAAATCAAATCCATCAAGCTGCCATTTGGGTACATTGGCATCTTGTGGTTTGAGGAAGCCGACCAGATCAAGGGCGGTGAGGAAGCTGTGCGAAATGTGCAGCAATCCGCCTTGCGCGGCGGCGAATTTGGCCTTACCTTTATCAGTTTCAACCCGCCTGCAGCCTCTCGCAACTGGGCAAACCGCTATGCCCGCGAGGAGCGCAAGGGCAAACATATTCACCATTCTACCTATTTAGAGGCACCGGCCGCCTGGCTCGGCCCTAAATTTTTGGCCCAGGCAGAGTACATCAAGGAAACTAAGCCCACCAAGTATCGGCACGAATATCTGGGCGAAGCTGTAGGCAGCGGTACACAGGTGTTTGAAAATCTGCGGCTGGAGCCGATCTCCAACAAAGCCATCAAGAACTTTGATACCATTGAAAACGGTGTTGACTGGGGCTGGTACCCTGACCCGTGGGCGTTCAACCGCTGCCACTACGATGCAGCCCGAAAGACCCTGTATATCTTTGATGAACTGACCCGCCTGCGCACCAGCAATGAGGAAACCGCCAAGCTGGTTATGCAGCGTATTGAATCGTGGGAGAGCGTGACCGCCGATTCCGCTGAAATGAAATCTTGTGCAGACTACCGGGCGTTTGGTGTGCGCTGCCGGGAAGCCGTGAAAGGTCCCGGCAGTGTAAATGCCAGCATGAAATGGCTGCAAGGCTTAAACGCCATTGTTATTGACCCGCACAGATGCCCGGATACGGCTAAGGAGTTCAGCGAGTATGAATATGAAACCGGCCGGGATGGCGAGGTGCTGCCCGGCTATGTGGATGCCGATAACCACCACATTGATGCTGTGCGCTATGCGCTGAACCGCATCTGGATGCGCCGGGGTGCTTGATGAAACGATTTAAGAAATGGCTTATTGACCGCTTTTTGCCGCGATATGCCTATGAAACGCTGGCGGTCGAACTGGAAAAGGCCACAAAAAAGATGGAGGAACTGCAACGGACGATCGACCGGCAGCAGAGTTATATTTCCGGGCTGGAATACGCGCTGCGCTGTACGAGGCCGACCGTAGTGGTTGAAGGCCATGAACAAGAAGCAAAAGAAAAAACCTGACCCATGCAGCGGCTGCCCCTGGCGGGCGGCCGCTGATTACTGCCTGTGGCCAAGGTGCTTCAGGAATGCTATCCAAGTAGGAGGAAAACGGCATGGTCGCACTGATCCGCGCCCTGACAAGCAACGCAATTGCAAATATTGAAGAAGCCCTGGGCATGAGCGACGTGACCAGCAGCGCCATGAAACAAGCCATTGAGGAATGGTATACCGCCTGGTATGGACGTGAGCCGACCAAAATGGAAGACCCATGCCAACGGCTGCCCTATGCCATTGTAAATAAGCTGTGCAAGGCCACCTTTGGCGAGTATGACAGCAGCTTACAGCACACGGACAGCGGGAAATTGCAGTACCTTGACGGGGTGCGCAGCGCTTTTGATGCGATAAAAGGCCCCCTGATGACACAGGCCATGGTTGGCGGCGAGGCATGGGCCAAGCCGGTGCCCATGGCGGGCGGCGTAATACGCTGGCAAGTCGTGGGCCGTGATTCGGTTATTGTTTTGGGGCGCGGCGCAGATGGTGTGCCGACAGATGTAGCGCTGTGCGAGAAATCTGTATCGGCAGACCACCGCTTTTTTACGCTGGTGGAGCGGCGCACAACGGATGGGCTGCATCTGACCGTCAGTTACCGGCTGTACTGCTCGGACAACAAAAGCACCTTGGGGCGGTTTGTTCCGCTGGACAGTCTGCCCCAGTATGCAGAGCTGCCGGAGGTGTTCACCTTTTCCGCGCCGATCGATGGCATCGGCATGGTATTTCTGCGGATGCCCATTACCAACTGTGTAGACGGAAGCGCGGACGGCGTTTCTGTTTATGAGCCCGCCATGGGGCTGATCCACCGCATCAACCAGAATGAATTGCAGTTGAGCCGGGAGTTTGAACTTGGCCGGATGCGCGTTGTGGCAAGTGCCGATCTGCTGCACACCAGCGGAGGCCAAAAGGCGCTGGCAGATGACGTGTTTGTTGGCCTTGACGGCAACGAACAAAGCCTTGGCATTACGCCGTTTACCCCCGTGCTGCGCAATGAGAGCTATGAATCACGGCGGCAGACCTACCTGAAAGCCATTGAAAATCTGCTGGGCATCAAGCGCGGTATCCTATCGGATGCCGAGGCGGTAAGCAAAACCGCTACCGAGATCAATTCCAGCGCCGGTGATTACAGCCTGTCTATTATCGAGTTCCAGCACCTTTATTATGACGCGCTGCAAGCCGCATTGCGGCTGGGCGACCAGATCGGGCAGGCCTACCACCTGTGTGATGCCACCGGCTGGGACCCGGATGAACTGACCGTGACCTGGGGCAATGGTGTTTTGTACGATGCTGACCAGGAATGGGCCGAACGCAAGGAAATGGTGGAAATGGGTCTGCTGAAGCCGGAACTGGCTTTGGCATGGAAGTTCGACCTGCCTTGTGAGACCGAAGCCGACCTTGCAGAAATCCGCAAGAATTACATGCCGGAACTTAGCGAGTTGGAAAGTTGAGGTGAGCATCCTTGACCGCTGAACAGCGTGCCGGTTTGAGTGATGCTGCCCTTGCCATGACACAGCCCTGCATCGATGAGCTGATACGGGATGTGAGCAGGCGCATTAAGAAAGCCGGGGCCATCACAGATACCGCAGAGTATCAGATCTACCGTGCCCAAGCGCTGGGCGAAAGCAAAGCGGCCATTGAAAAGGCTGTAGCTAAGCAGTTGGACATCAACGAGGAAGTCATCAACAGCCTGTTTGAGTATGTGGCTGATAAAAGCCTGACCTTGGATGAGAACGGCAGCCTGCGGCAGATGACCAAGGGCTACGAGCGCATGAGTAAGGCCAAAACAGCTGAAATGCTGCGCGATCTGTGGGCAGACACGCCGGAGGGCAAGGTGCTGCCGTTGCAGACGGCATACAAAAAGGCCATGGATTTTGCTTTCCGGCAGGTTGCCACGGGCAGCTTGGATCTGGATACGGCCATCCGCCGTGCCGTAACCCCGCTGGCCAAGCGCGGGCTGCGGACAATCGAACAGAAAAGCAGTCGCAGTGTGGGCATTGAATATGCCTGCCGCCGATACCTTATGGACCAGCTGGGGCAGTTGGACGATGAAGTCCAACAGGCTGACCACGATGCCCTGGGGTGTGACGGCTGGGAAATCAGTGCCCATGCAGCCTGTGCGCCAGACCACGAACCGATACAGGGACGGCAGTATAGTGATGCCGAGTACGAGGCCCTGAACGACAGCCTGCAACGCCGCATCGGCCACCTGAACTGTGGGCACACAGCCAGCCCCATTATTTTGGGCGTGACCGAGCCGCAGTACACGGAAGCCCAGCTGCAAAAGTTTAAAGACGACAACGCCCAGGGCATCACCTACAACGGGCGGCAGTACACACTGTACGAGGCGGGGCAAGAACAAAGCCGCCTTGAAAACGGCATCCGCCTTATCAAGCGACAAATTTTGGCCGACCGGGAAACCGACAGCCCAGATTTGCAAAAGCACCAGGTCAAGCTGCGCGTAGTGCAGAGCGAGTACCGAAAATTTTGTAAGGTTGCGGGGCTGCCCACTCGGACCGAGCGGCTACAGGTTGCCGGGTTTGGCCGAAGTGAAGCCAGCAAGGCGGTGTGGAGTTACAAAAAGGCTGCGCCGGAACAGCTGCACGATGTTGAGATTGCCGGGCATACCCTGTACAGTGTAACGGATGAGCGCATCCAGGCGGTGCCGAAGCCATTTTTCCAGGGCGTTTCCAACAAGGTCAATGGGTTGGCACAGGAATATGCCAGAGGTGTGCTGGAAAAGGTGAAAGATTTGCCCGTTGGGACAGAGGCCATGGTTAACTTTACTGTTGACGGTAAAAGCACCGGGTACTTTGTAGGCGGGCAAACAAAGATGACGGTAAAGCCGCAGGACCTAAACGTACCGTACTACTCTTTACATAACCATCCGAGCAATGGTATACTTAGTCCAGAGGATATACAGCAGCTTATCAAGCGCCCCCTGATGAAGGGTATCGGCGCTGTGGGCAATGCCGGAGCGCTGTATACATGCGAAAAGGCCTTTGGCTATTCAACCCAAAGTGCTGACGAATGGTTTAGGCGCTTAAGGAAAAAATATCCTCTTTATAAGGGTGGCGGCGAGGATGCAGAAACGATCCTTGCACAACGCATTGCTTTTGCTGAAGAGCTGCGAAGGGATGGTGCTAAGCATGGACTCGTATTTTCGGGATAATCCTCCAACACCTGAGGAAATCGCAAAATGGCGAGCAGACCTTACCCGCGGTTGGCCTTATACCGAGGATGACCCAGAGCCAGACTTTTTTGATTGGACACCAGACCCGGATCGCAGCGCTACTACAGATTCCATTTATCTGCTTAAAGCAACTGGCAACTGGACCGAGGAAGACGAGCGCATTGCCTTTGACCCCAGCAAGCCTCCACCGCGCCCGTTGGCTGAGCTGGAAGCAGAGCACGATGCCTTTATGAAAGAATTGTTCAAAAACGCCAAGCCCCTTTAAATACCCTATAAACAGTATTTGCACCGCTTTTAAGCGGTGCTTTTTTCGTGCCTAAAATTTTTAAACGAGGTGCTTTATGATCTGTGTTTATGCCCCGGTTTCGGGAACTATTGCCTGTTTTGATGACTTGCGGCAGGCTTTTGAGGATTTCAAAGAACTGCTGTGTGAGGCATTTGGTTGGCGGCGACACCAAAAAAGAAAGATCATTTGCAAAAAGTGCCCGTGCCGAAACCGTCTGCCTGACCGCTGCATGACCGGCTACCGTATCCCCCAGCTGCGGCCTGACCCGCACCCACATCTGCCGAGAGACCGGCTGAATAAGAAACACAGCCCCGCAAGGGGCTTTTGTTATACCCTGGCCCTGCGGGATGAAGCAGAGCGCCGCGATACCGGGACTGGCCGGAATAAAAAGGACAGCGGCACGATGGACACTGAAGATGAAGGAGACCCCTATGCTTGAATGGTTGAAGGCTATCCTTGGCGATGGCTACAACGAGGAAATCGACAAACAGATCAGCGCGGAGATTGGCAAGGGCTTTGTGGCCAAAGCCGATTTTAACGCTGCCAAAGAGGCCCAGCGCGGCACGGCCGAACAGTTGGCTGCCGCCAACAAGGAACTGGAAGAGTACAAAGGCATGGACATCGAGGGGCTGCGCAAAAGTGCTGCGGACTGGCAGGCTAAAGCGGAACAGGCCGAAAAAGATGCGGATGCCCGTGTGGCAGCCTTCCAGTTTGATGCAAAACTGGATCATGCTATCACCGCCGCCCGCGGCCGCAATGGCAAGGCCATCCGTGCCTTGCTGGACCTGGACGCGCTGCGCACCAGCAAAGACCCGGACAAGGACATTGCCGCTGCTCTGACTGCCGTACAGAAGGACAACGGTTACATGTTCGACACCGCGCCGACCCCGCCGCTGCTGGCAGCAGGAACCGGCAGCACGACTATGATCGGCGGCAAAGATGCCGACACTGCAATGCGCAAGGCCATGGGCCTGCCCACGAAATAAGAAAAGGAGATACCTACTATGGCAAATGCAATCGAACTCGCAAAGAGCTATGTCCCCAAGCTGGACGAAGTGTACAAGCTTGCCGCCCTGACCAGTGTGCTGGACAGCGATGGTGCCGAGCTGAAGGAAGGTGCCAACGCCGGGGAGTTCATCATCCCCAAGATGAGCATGGACGGCCTGGGTGCTTATGACCGCAACAACGGTTATGTCCAGGGCAGCGTAACGATGGAGAACGAGACCGTCAAGGCCAACTTCGACCGTGGCCGCAAATTTGTTGTGGATGTGGCGGATGATCTGGAGACGGCAGGCCTTGCCTTTGGCAAGCTGTCTGCAGAGTTCATCCGCACGATGGTGGTGCCGGAGGTCGATGCTTTCCGCTTTGCCGCCTACTGCGGTGCGGACGGTGCCACCAAGAAGGAAGAGACCCTTGCGGACGGTCCTGCCGTCATCAAGGCGATCAGCGCTGCATGCTCTGCCATGGATGACGCGGAAGTCCCCAGCACCGACCGCTATCTGTTCATCACCCCGGCACTGCTCCAGGCAGTAAAGGACATGGACACTACCAAGAGCCGTGAAGTCCTGAGTGATTTTGCCGGCATTGTGAAGGTGCCGCAGGGCCGCTTCTACACGGCCATCAAGCAGCTGTCCGGCAAAGACAGTGAGAGCAAGGGCGGTTACACCAAGGCTACCGGAGCCGCTGATCTGAACTTTATGGTTATCCACAAGGGTGCCCTGATCCAGTACACCAAGCATGCCGCACCGAAGATCATCACCCCGGAGTACAACAACGACAGTGACGGCTACATCTTCGGTTACCGCTTGCTTTCGCTGGCGGATGTCTACGAAAACAAGGTGGCAGGTGTGTACGCCAGCCATAAGCCCGTGGCCTAATGGAGGTGGCATGAGATGAGTGTGATCGGTTATATTCCGCCTGAAAGGGAAAAAGCCCCGGCCCTCCTTGATGCCGTTGTCACGCCCCCTGCTGAGGCTGCGGGGAGTGAAGTTGTTGATACGGACAAACCTGCCAGCAAGCGTACTGGCAAGAAAAACAGCAAGGAGTAACCCATGCTGGATTACCGTTTCTATTCTGACGAATATGGCGGCACGGCCATTCCCGGGCGGGAATGGCCGGAGTTTGAGCGTGATGCAGATGCTCAGCTACGCCGCTATGAGCGCATCTATACCGTGAGTTATGAAACGGACGATGCCCGACCTATGGCCGTTTGCGCCATTGCTGATGCCATGTATGCCTATGCGCAGCTGGAGACAGGAAATGGCGCAGTACAGAGCGTAAGCATTGGAAGTGTGAGCGAAAACCGCGCTGCAGTACCTACGCCGGACACCAGCCCGGCAGCACAGGCGGCAGAGTATTATCGCTGTGCGCAACTGTATGCAAACATCTATAGGGGGTGCTGATATGCTCAAGTATTATGCAAGGGATCAGCCCTTGCGCTATCCGCATTGCGACAGGACGGTTACTGTTTACCATACAATGTTCAATCCTTTTTCGTGCCGCCGTGTGGTATTGCAGGGCGTGTACTATGAGACACGCCCGAATGTAGAAATCACCAAAAGTGGTGTGCAGCACACTGGCGGGTATCTGCTGATTATCCCCCAGAAAGCCGGTGCCAGGGTAAGCCCCGCAGCCGATGTGGGAATGGAAGGCACCTATGTGTTGCAGCCCGGCGACCGAGTGGTTGCGGGCATCGGGCCGGAGATTCCTGACCGCGAGGCCTGGGCCAGGCTGCTGCCCAGCAGCTATGACGTGACCACTGTTTCTTGGGTGGAGCAGAAATACTGGCACGGACAGCCCTGCCACGTGGAGGCCGGGACATGAAGATTTTTTTTGAAGGCAAAATTGATTTGCCCCGTGCTGAACAGCTGCTGGAAAGCAAGGGCTTTGGCCTGAATGGCCCGGTGCAGCAGTTCCACACCAAGAATGTGCTGCGGCGCATCCAAAAGTATATGCCCTATCGCACGGGTGCGACCATTAAGCTGACCATCGCGCAGACGGACATTCATGAGCCGTACATCGTGACTGATACCGTCTATGCCAAGCGGCTGTTTAACGGTATGACGGCGGCAGGAAAACCGCTGCATTACACCAAAATCAAAAATCCGCAGGCCGGTCCGCACTGGGACCAGGCGCTTGTTGCTGCTGAAGGTGAAGCTCTGACGGCAGACTTGCAGCGGTACATCGTAAGGAGAGGAAAATGACAGACCTTGAACGCCTGCAGGCGTGGTTGGAGACCTATCCCCGTGCCGGTGAACTTACCAGCTACCAGGTAGACTATACCGACCAGCTGCCGGGATGCTTCGGTGTATTCCCGGCCGGGATGGTAGAGGTGGAACGTACCGAAAATTTGTTGGGCCAAGTTACGGTCCAGAACCAGTACAATTTTGCTTTGTACGTCGTTTTTGCCAAAGCCCCCGGCGATACTGAGGGGGCCCAGATCAACGCCGACTGGGTGATGGACTTCCAGCAGTGGGTGCAGGAACAGAGTGTTTTGCACAAGGCCCCGACTTTTGGCAACATTGACCAGCATCGTGAACGTCTGCGAGCCGAGAATGGTGCGCTGTACGATGCAGAACTGACAGGCACCGCCATGTATATGGTCCGGCTGGCCGCAACCTTTTGGAAACATTACGAAATGGAGTAATCGACTATGAAAATTCAGCGCAAATACATGGCGCATTACCTGAACGCGCACTTCGCCAGCGATTCTACCGGCAAGGATGACTATATCCGCCTGGGCAAGGACCTGGAAGAGTACAGCCCGGAACTGTCGGCCAATGTGGAGAAAAAGTCCAACATCCTGGGCCAGACCTCTGTTACCATCGACAGCTACCAGAAGCAGGGTGAGGTCAGCCCCTACTATGCCGAGGAAGGCGATGCCCTGTTCACCAAGCTGCAGGCTATCATCGACGGTGACATGGTGCTGGACGACCTGAAGACCGACATCGTGGAAGTCAAGCTTTGGGATAAGGACAGCGCCGGGGCCTATCCCGCCGTCAAGGAAGAGTGCTACATCGAGATCGTGAGCTACGGCGGCGACACCACCGGCTATCAGATCCCGTTCAACGTCCATTACACGGGTGTTAAAATCAAGGGTACCTTTAATCCCGCTACCAACACCTTTACCGCAGAGTAAGGAGCACCAAGCATGGAAATCAGAATCGATCGTGGTTATAAAAGCTACGATGTAACCGATGCGGACGGTACCGTGCTGGGCACGGTGCGCCTTAATCTGGCAGATGCCGGACTGATGGGCCGTTTTGAAGAAGCCCGGCGCAAAATTGAGGCCATGGTACAGGATGCCGGGGCCGATGCCACCCCTGACACTATGATCGCCGTGGACAAGGCCATCAAGGAACAGCTTGACTATGCCTTTGGAGCGGAGGTCTCGCCGGTGTTTTTTGGCGGCATGTCCAGCTTGGCGCTGTGCGAGGATGGCGAACTGGTACTGGAAAAGGTTATGGAAGCGGTCATCCCCATCTTTGAGGATGCTACCGGCAAAGCCGTGGCCGCCAGCAATGCCCGCAAGGCGCAGCGTTTGGAAAAATACCGCGACAAACGGGTCGGTCTTGCCCCCGGCCAGCAGATATGAGTGCTTGGGATCTGCCCGTCACAGTGGATGTGAACGGGCAGCCTTTTGTTATACGGTCCGATTTCCGGGCGGTGCTGGACGCACTGGCCGCATTGTCCGACCCGGAGCTGACACAGGCGGAGCAGCTTTCTGTCTGTCTGCAAATTTTATTCCCGGATTGGGAACAGCTGCCCGATGCCCAGGCTGCCTTTACGGCAGCTATGCTGTTTGTGAACTGCGGCGAACCGCTGCCGGAACACCAACTGCCCAAGCCCCGGCTTGTAGACTGGGAAAAGGATGCAGGGCTGATTGCCCCGGCCATAGATAAGGTGCTGGGGTACAGCTGCCGCCGCTGTCCCTATCTCCACTGGTGGGAGTTCATTGGAGCTTTCCACGGTATAGGGCGCGGCTTGTTTTCCGAGGTGGTGAACATCC
>ERZ1026878.1626-NODE-1626-length-13025-cov-15.632537_pt1 | contig 13025 bp, 9 predicted proteins | sample MGYA00380169_ERZ1026878 | MGnify/ENA primary metagenome ERZ1026878 (study PRJEB33269, sample SAMEA4719805) | human gut metagenome | biome: human-associated habitat; feature: organic feature; material: feces | place: Cameroon | collected 2013-10 ...
GTATTTAAATCATTACGAATAAAAGCGGATTAACTCAACAACAAATGGCTGAAAACTGGGATTGTCCGTGCTCGAGTTGATATAGTTGCACCGGTGCAATTACAGTGAAGATTCATTTCTGGTGTGTTGGTGTGCGATACAAGTGTCATGATAATCTAAAAAATATATACGAAAATTATGGAGGAGAGCATATGAAATTAAATGCAAATGGAACTGAAATATCTTTAATTACTGATACCAAATCAAATGAAGATTACATTTCTTTAACAGACATAGCAAAATACAGAAATCCAGATGATCCATCTGGTGTTATTGCGAATTGGCTGCGAAACAGAAACACAATAGAATATCTTGGTTTATGGGAAAAAATGAATAACCCGAATTTTAACCCCCTCGAATTCGAGGGGTTTAAAAACGATGCTGGATTGAATTCATTTACACTATCTCCACAAAAGTGGATAGTTTCTACAAATGCTATTGGAATCATTTCAAGACCCGGACGATACGGTGGAACTTTCGCTCACACTGATATTGCTTTTGAATTTGCCTCCTGGGTTTCTCCGGAATTTAAATTATATGTCATCAAAGATTATCAACGTCTAAAATCAGATGAAGCACACCGTCTGGAAATTGGATGGGATACTAAGCGTGAATTGTCAAAAATTAATTATCGAATACATACAGATGCTATCAAAGAGTTTTTGATTACACCAGAATTGACCAAACAAGAACAAAGCTATAAATATGCAACAGAGGCCGATATCTTAAACGTAGCTATTTTCGGAAAAACAGCAAAGCAATGGCGAGAAGAAACAGGATTTAAGAGGGGAAATATGCGTGATTTCGCTAGTGTTGAGCAACTCATCGTGCTGGTTAACTTAGAAAGTATGAATGCTGACTTGATACATCAGGGATTATCTACCCAAGATCGTTTGAAAAAACTTCGTAGCGTCGCATATTATCAGCTTAACTCTCTGTATAATAGCAGTGCTGCTAATAAATTAAAAAGCACTATTCAAAATCAAATTAAGCAAAAATAATTAAAAACCCTTGAAAAATCAAGGGTTTTTAAAAGCGGGTGATGGGAATCGAACCCACGTATCCAGCTTGGAAGGCTGGTGTTCTACCATTGAACTACACCCGCATGTTTATATATGAAGCAGGGCGGCCATTTTAAGAAATGGTGTCCTGCGAAAATGCCCAGAACCGGAATCGAACCAGTGACACGAGGATTTTCAGTCCTCTGCTCTACCAACTGAGCTATCTGGGCCCGCGACTTAATCCTTCTTGCAATCTGTATTTCATGACTGCTCTGCGTCACAACAATCGTAGTTTACATAAATTCCGATCAAATGTCAAGTGGTTAATAGAAAAAAATTTAAATTTTTGCAATTATTCCTCTATCTCCTACAAATGTTGCGGCTAGTACTCCCCTTGTTGGCCGTACCACTGTAACAACAGCTCCACTACCCGGTTGTAGCTGACCATGCCGTCCGACACACCGTTCAGCTTCAGAGAAGCATCCGTCAGAGTATCTGAGACACTGTCCACGGTCTCCGTGTCCACTACCGCTTTTCCGTTGATCCGCTCCCATTCCTCCTCCGTAACGAAGATATTGTCCTCCCGCACCTGCTGCAATACCTGCAGCGGACGCACTGCCTCCCTGGCTGCCGCATAACTTTCAGGATCCGCCAGTCTCGTCTTGTACAGATCATTCGCCACATAATTCAGGACGCTTAAATATCCCGAGTACTGAAATGCCACATCATCCGATTCCACACAGGCGAGAAACGCAATAAAATTCGCCTCATCCTCGTAGATATATCCCCGGATATGCGCCAGTTCATGGCACATAGTCGCCGGCTTCTTCATGATAGACATAACATCATTATAATTTGCTTCCATGGAAAACGGGAAATAGTACCCGCACATATACATCTGGCACATGAAATCCGAGAAAAACATAGCCTTCGGTCTCGGATAATAACCATCCAGCTGGACATAGCTTTTCCCCAGGTTCTGCATCGCATCGATGGCTTTCCCTGCCATATCCACCGCATTCCCCTTACTGTCCACACCTCCGGAATATACCACAACACCGCTGTCATCCCGCTCCATCTCCATACTCAGTGCATTGCAACGGGACACGATATCGTTATAAATCCTGAGCAGCTCCTCCGTCCGCTCCTGCAACGTTACTTCCTGCTGCCCCTCTTCCTCTCCGAAATACTTCTCCGAAAAGGTAGAACCATGATAGATCATCGTACAATTCAAAGTCATGATCGCAAACACGAATAGCAGCACCCATGCAAAAAACCGAAAATACCTCTTAACACCGCGACAATACTTTGCCGAATGCCTGCATCCCGGAAAGATCATACTGATCCCCAGCAGAACCGCTGATATTACAACAGCGATCCCCGCCACGATCATCCATTCTCCCACCGAAAATGGAAAGCTTCCCGTGATCCTGCCATAGGTATTGACCCAGATGGGGAAAATATAAGAAATATAAGCATCGCTGAAGCTTCTGCTGTTCCAGGCAATGACCTGAAGCAGCAAAAGTACCACAACGATGCTTATATATACTACAAGACTCTTCTTATTTTTTCTCTTACTCTCCATGGTGCTCCTTAAGCAGCTTCTTTTCCCACTTTGATCCGCGTCTTCTTCCAGATACCACAGCGGTACAGAACATACAGGATCAGGGAAGAGATACCGTTACTGATCACCACGGAATACCAGACACTGCGTACGCCCATATGCAGAATGCTCTCGCAGAACCACAGCGTCAGGAAACGAAACACCCATAATCTGGTCACATCGATCGCCATCGTTACCTCTGTGTGTCCGGTTCCCTGGAACAGCCCGGAGGTCGTATTATATACTCCGTTGGTAAAACACCACAATGCCATCACGCTTAAAAAGTCTGCTGCCATTCCCACGACCTCTGCATCTTTGGAGAAAATACTGACGATCGCCGTGGAGATCATATCTCTTGATAAGATCATACCACCTATGAACAAAAATACAACCGATATCCACATAGAAAAGCGATATCCCTGCTCTGCACGCTCCGGCTGTTTTGCTCCCATATTCTGTCCCACGATCGTTGCAGTCGCTGAGCCGATGGCATTGGAGGGCAGAGTGATCAGACCATTGACCTTGTTGCCGATACCGTAAGCTGCCATCGCCTCTGTTCCATAGACAAATACGTTTTTACTCATGAGCAGGAATCCGAGCTGCATGGTGCTCCCGCCAATAGCAGTAGGCAGTCCGACCTTCAGGATCATGCCCAGTTTTTCTCTCTGCAGCTGCATATATCTGCGATTCAGGCAGATGTCATTTTCCGGTCTGCACAAAAGTATAAATGCCACCGTAGCAGGCACCGCTTTTGCCAAAAGTGTCGCTAGTGCCGCTCCGGCCGTGCCCATATCCAGAATGATCATAAAAAACGGATCCAGGAACAGATTCAGCGTAATGCCTCCCAGGTTCAATAACATAGGTCTCACCGTATCTCCCTGCGCCTGGTGCACCGCGGAGAATATGTTCACCATATACAGAAATGGCATATCCCAGATGACTACCCTCAGGTAGACTCTCGCATAGTATGCTGTGCCTCCGTCCGCTCCCAGCCAGTTCACGATCGCCGGAGTCCCCAGAAAACATAATGCTGCACAGACTACCGCAAAACCCATGGCACAGATGAATATCTGATTCGCCATGGATCTGGCATCCTCTTTTTCCCCCGCACCGATATACTGCGCAATGAGAACTGCACCTGCCACCGTGATCCCGCTGCCGAAATTCGTGATGATATTCTGCATCGGCGTTACCAGATTGATCGCCGCCAGCTGCTCCGTGCCGATCTTCCCCAGCCAGTAAGTATCTGTCAGATTATACATGGTCTGTAAAAAGCTATTGATCACCACCGGAATTGCCAGAGATAATATTGCACGGATCAGATTTCCATGCAGGATCAGATCCGGATTATATTTTTTTGCAGTCTTCATTGCCTTCACTCCTAAACATTTTTGCTACGCTTTATTATAAGGCAAGTTTTCAGTAATATCCATGAGATTTTTAGGGTTCTTGTGGATAAAACGCTTATTTTTTGTCATAGATATACATCAATTTAAACTTTGACGCGCTTATCAAGTTACATTATCGCACAAAAAATCCCTCCCGCGGTGATAGCACCACGGAAGGGATCTTATTATTTTTATCATAATGACTGTATTTATTTGATCACAACATTGTTCCAGCCATCGGAAGGAATCAGAGAGATGTATGTCTTACCGGTATTGACCTCGATCTCCTCGCCGGTCTTCGCATCATAATAATGTGTGATTGCATTCTCGGAAGACTTGGTCCAGTTCACTTCGATTGCCTTACCCTCGGTGATATAGTAACCGGAGCGTCCGGAATCGATCGCATTGTAGATCAGGTAACCTTCGCCCAAATCTGCAAAAGTGGTATTCTGCAGGATAACGTTCTCGAAGGTCAGCTGTTCGCCGCTTGCTGCATCCTTGTGCGCAGAACCATACTCATAATAATCATAGGTTCCGGTCTCTTCGTTGTACTTCAGAGTAGAACCATTATGCTTAAAGGGAAGCTCAATAGTGGTTGCACTGATCGCATCGTTTCTGTCAGCAAAGGTAACCTCTGCATCCGCAAACTTGAAGTGAGGTCCCTGATAATAGTCATTGTAAGTCGTGGTATATCTGGAGCTCTCAAAACGCTGCTTCAGACCATCATAGGTCTTGCCCTTCTGGGTATTGGTATACTTATCGTAAGTGATATACTCGGTGAACTCTGCTGCCTTACCGTTGCTGTAACGGGCAAAGCCGCCGCTGAAGTTTGCGGAATAATCCTTTGCTACCCAGTCATTGATGAAGAAAGGGCCACCATCATGACACAGAACTGCGTTCCATTCTGCTGCCAGCATGAAGTTGGTAGGGCGGGCACTACGAATACTGCCCAGCTGCTCGATCTTATCCCAATCCTTTACCACTACCATGAAACGGGTAATTCTGTCGTTCAGGGTACTGTTCATGATCTCATATACTACATCTGCATCTGCCACACCGAAATGAGGAAGTGCGGTCTTCTCGTTATCTACCATTACGGCGATGGGACGCTGATCCTTCAGGCTCTCATCGATCCATTCATTGGTAAGTTCACTGCGGTACATATGGTCATGATTCTCATTGGCTTCCTCTGTCGCACCGGGCTGTTCAACCTCCTGGATATCAGTAGCAATAGGCTCTGCTTCCACAGTCTGGATAGGGGAAGAGATAGGTTCTGTGTTTCCACATCCTGTCAGAACACCTACTGCAATCAAAATTGCTGCAAGTACTTTCTTTTTCATGAATGCTTCCTTTCATCTGTTTGTTCTAACCGGTCATCCGACCGACACTCTAAGATACATTGTATCGCGAAAGCCTTATGTTTGTCCACCGAAAATTCTTAAGATTTTCTTGAGATTTTATTTCGCAAAAAATGACATCTGGCAGTTGTATGCTGATGTCATTTTTGCTTTCTATAATTATTACTTATTATTCTTTTACAGCCCCGATATTTACTCCCTGTACAAAATATTTCTGGCAGAATGGATAAATGATCATAAACGGCAGAATTGCCACGATGACTGCTGCATTTTTTACTGTATTTTCCGTAGCTCCTTCTACCGCAGACGGCAGATCACTTCCCATGATCAGTGCCCGCAGTTTCATCTGGAAGTTATATAAATTTGAATTCGTGATATACAGCTTATAGTTCGTGTAATCATTCCAATATCCCACCGCATACATCAGTCCTATGGATGCCAGTGCAGCCTTTGACAATGGCAATACGATCTTGTACAGGATCCTAAAATGTGAACAACCGTCAATCTCTGCCGATTCCATCAGGCTGATCGGGATTCCCTCAAAAAAATTCTTCATCAGCACCAGATTATATACATTGATTGCAGGCAGCAGGATCACACCCCACAGATTATTTGTCAGATGGAAATCCTTCATTACCAGATAGGTCGGGATCATACCTCCGTTAAATATCATGGTAAACAACAGCACATTGGCAATAAATGCCCGCCCCGGCATCTTCCACTGGATCAGCACATACGCCCCAAGTACTGAGATCAGCAATCCCATGACCGTACCCATAGCCGTCGTGTAGCAGGAGATCAGGAATGGTCTGAGCATCGTCGGATTGGTAAAAATTGTTTTATATCCCGCGAAGCCGAACTTCTCCGGAAACAATTTCATACCATAAGCCGTCTTCAGATCAAAAGAGTCCACCAGTACTTTATATACCGGGATGATCATCACCAGCGAAAATACTGTAAATATCACGATTAATACGATATCAAAAATTTTCACTTTCTTTTTCATCATACAATACCTCTTCCTCTCGTCTTATGGCTTACCCTGTTACATACCAGTACCAGAATACAGCTTATAATAGAGGAAAACATACCGACCGCTGTCGTATACCCATAATCCGGAATTGCACCGGAGTTAAATGTCTGCGTATAGATATAGGTCTGCAATACATCCGATACCTTGATAACGGCATCATTCTGTAATACAAAAACTGACTCAAACAGATTCATAACCTTCGCCAGATTCAATACCAGTACCGTCACAATCGTATTATTTAACGCAGGCAGGGTAATATAAATCATCTTCTGGAAGCGGTTTGCCCCATCCATCGACGCTGCTTCATACAATTCCGGGCTGATCCCCGCCAGCGTCGCCATGAAAATAATCGTTCCCCAGCCGGTATCTTTCCAGACATTGATTATGTAATACGAAAATCTCCACCATTTCTGGTCTCCGAGGAAATAGATATTATCCGTGATCAAGTGTAATTTCATCAGAATATCATTGACCAATCCCGCGGATGTCGGAGACAGGATCATGGAAAAGATGGATGCTGCCACTACCCAGGACATGAAATGCGGAATGTATACAATCGTCTGAAATACCTTTTTCAACTTTAAAAAAATCAATTCATTCAATAATACCGAAATAATAACTGCAGCACCGGTATTTAAAACCAGCTTTGTAATACTCAGCACCAGCGTATTGCTGAACGCCTTCCAGAACCCCGGCATACTGAACATTTTTACAAAATGCTTCATTCCTACGAAGATCGGATCATTGATTCCTTTATATGTAAAAAAGGCATAACGGATACCAAACATAGGAAGATAATAAAATATCAATGCTGACACCAATACCGGTGTCGCCATCAGATAGACTCCCCGATATGCACGGGCGTGCTTGAACACGGTTCCTCCAGGCGTCCTCTTAGGCAAAGTTTTTCCTTTCTCTTTCACATTCAACGCTTACCCTCCGTTCCGGCTGCTCTATATCAGCTATTCAAAAATCCCATATATTCGTTGTACTTTGTCTCTTCTGTTTTATTCATATGTACCGTCAGTCCATCTTCCGAGAAATAGAGACGGAAACGGATGGATGCAACGCTTTCTCCAATCAACCAACAAAGGATATACAGCGTATGTTGATCTATCCAGGCTCCGGAGGCAGCACATTTCTCCTTGTATATAGGGAACTCTCCCTCTTCCAGATGTCCGATTCCAAAAGGAATCTGACATTCTCTTCCCTCTATTTCATACGAGAGTACTCCTTTTTGATCCTCCTCGGAAAAAGTCACGCCACACCATGTAAATCCATACTTGTTTCGGAGCAGGGGATATTTTTTCCCATAATCTGCACAAGGTTTTCCTTCAAACACTGTACGCAGCACAGGCAACGTTGTTTTCTCCACATCGTTTTCCGGAAAACAATCCTTCAGTAGAACTTCTGTCACAGCATTTTGCATCAGCTGCTCGACTCCGACCATCCCCTGCGTATCTGCTGTTACTACAACGACGAGATCCATTTCCGGAAATGCCAGCATCATCTGTCCGCCCATCCCCATCATTCCAAAAGTTCCCTCCATCGGAATTGGAATCATATATCCATACCAGCCATCAGCTCCATCCAGCTGTGTTGCTGTTCTCGGCTCTGTCGCTCTCGCTACATAGGAACCTTTTTCCTGCTTTAACATCATACAACCGGTACGCAGCAGATCCTCGGGAGTAGCCATCAGGCCACTCCCTCCCATAGAGGTTCCAAAGGGATCCTCTAAGATATAAGACTCCTCGCTGAAGCCAATCTGGCGCAGCAGCTTATCCTTCATATAATCCAGCATCTTCTTACCAGTCAGTTTTTCTACCAGTGCACAGAGTACATGGGAGGATGAGGTATCATACATAAAGAGCGTTCCGGGTCTGTGGGTGGGTTCTGTCTGGAAAAAGCTCCTCACCCAGTTCTCCGTTGTGCTGGTCTTGTTATAAGTCGTCATATTGTGGCAGGTCTGCATTTTCAACATATTTTCAATCGTCATCTCTGCCAGCCAGGGATGTACCACTCCGGGAAGAAATTCCGGGAAATAATCGCAGATATGATCCTGCAGGGAAATCTTCCCCTCCTGCTCCAACAATCCGATTGCCAGAGAAGTAAAGCTCTTAGTCACAGAAAACATTCTCTGAAGTTTATTACGGCAATAGGGTGCATAATATTTTTCAAATATAAGCTTCCCATGCTGCGCTATCAGAACACTATGCAGCGGAACCCTTCTTTTTTCCAACACTCTTACAAAATCCTGCATCTGCCTGTCTGTCAGCTCTCTCATTTTATCTATCATAATGCAACCTCCTATACTGTTACCAGATTATTTATTCAAGGAATCTACGATTGCCTGAGACCATTCAGCTCCGCCTTCCTGTTCAAAACGCTTGTAACCCTCTTCTACAGAAAGACCCTGCACTACACAGTCAGCAATGATAGAATTCTTCAGACTGGTCAGATCGCCGTTATACTGACTCATCATATCTGTTGTTACCGGCAGAGGTGCCGTCTTGTTATTGGCATTGAAGATTTCCATAGATTCCTCTGTATATTTCTTTTCGGGCATCAGTTTTTCTGTCAACGGGCAGATATTGTTATTTCCTATAATACCGCCCCCATACTGTACTCCGGGCTGAGAACGCATCTCCAGCATATGGAATTCTCCATCCTGATATGTATTACCACATACTGTTTCTGCCTGTCTGGACCAATGAACGCCTTCTACTCCATAGCTCCACAAGGTTTCTATATCTCCATCATCAAAAATGCTTTCCAGGAAATATTTAAATACGCCTTCCGGATTCTTACACGAAGAAGTAATTGCATACACCGGTGCACATCTCTGCCAGTATTTTCCAACCTCTGCGATAGGCGGCATAAATACCAGTTCGCCGTCCTGTCCATTTGCAATCAGTCCCTCCGACAGCGTATCAGCCCATCCGCCTGCCCAGTAAGTAAATGCTCCGAACTCACCTTCCATAAATTTGGTACGGCAATTACTGGTCGCATTCGTCAGAGATTCCTTGTCGATATAACCCTTGTTGTAAGCATTCTGTAATCTCTTGATCGCTTCTTTCATGGAATCCTCGGTAAATCCATCTCTCCATACGCCATCTTCTCCCTGATAGAAGGAAGGATATGCGTCCTGATAGAATTCCGGCAGATAATTGGTATAAGGAGCTTCATTACCTACAAATCCCGCTGCGGACACACCAATGGTATTGCCCTTAATGCCGTCTCCATCCGGATCACCGTTACTGAAGGCATCCAGCATTTCCAGGTACTCTTCATACGTTGTAGGAATATCCAGTCCACAATTATCCAGCCACTGTTTTCTAACGAAAGTCATGCAACCACCACCGCCGCTCAGTGCCAGTCCATACAGGTGTCCATCCAGCATATTCCCTTCTACGACGCTCACATCCGTATTGGGATTCTTCTTCAGCTCCGAATTGTTCCAGGCATCCGTCATATCCCAGAGAGCTCCTTCTCCTGCATATCCGGAATAATAGGAAGATCCAAGGATTACTACATCCGGCCAGTTCTCCGGTCCGCTGGCAAATGTCTGTCCCAGCACATCATAGTAAGCATTGTGATCCGGCTGAATAACTTCCAGTTCAATTCCTGTCAGTTCTTCCCATTTATTGACCCATTCTTCCTGACCATCTGCCAGCATTGTAAATGTTCCGTCTACCATAATTGTAATCTTTTCCGGTTTCTCTACATCATCCGCAACATCCCCGGCAGTATTTCCTGCCTGTGCGCCGGTATCTGTCTTTCCTGTATCATTTCCCGTATTTTCCGCAGAGCTACCACACCCTGTAAATATCATGGAACATACGGTAACCGCAACCAGTGCAACTGATAATAACTTTTTCTTTACCATAAATAACCTCCGTCCATATTCTGTTATCTTCTCTGTTGTTTCTTATTTTGTTTTTGCTTTGTTTCTTTACTGCTCGTTTGTTGATGATTGTCACTTCGGCGCCAGAAGTATCAATGTGCCTTCATTATATCTGTCATTCTGCACAATTAAAAGCCACACATTTCAATATTTGGTGTACATATTTTTTGTTATCTAGGGTTCATTTTTTATGTCAATGGTACACATTTCACTTTACCGTATCTTATTTCATTGCCTTTTTTGTCGATTATGATACTATAATAATATCTTTCAGGAGGGTTTTTGTTATGAATTCTAAAAAAAATAAATACTTCATAAAATTGATAACGTCCTACAGTCTGCTCCTGGTCATTGTGCTCATTTTGGGAATTGTTTTTCATTTTATTCTTTCACATAATGTAAAGCAGGAACTATTGCATGAAAATATGCTTTCTCTGGAAAATGTAGCCGAACAGTACAGCAGCTGTTATGCCAATATCTATCTGATTTCCAAGCGTATGGCAAATAATACCAGTCTTTCCCGCCTGGCGGAAGCCGATCATGGGGAACGGGCGTTTTATTATAATGCCTATCTTACCAAGCAGGCTCTTGTAAATATGTATTCTGACTATTCACTCCAGCCGATCCAGACCTATTATATCCATCTGCGGCATACAGACTATGTGATCAGCTACAATGATTTTGAGAATCTCTATTCCTTTTATAAAAACAATCAAATGCTGGATCCTTCAAAATATGAGGAATGGAAGGGAACTCTGGAATCCTCCGACAATTATAACCATTTTCTGCCTCTTGACCGCTTTGCGCCCGAATATAACGCACACAGAAAAAACTATTGTTATGCTGTCTCTCTGCAGAATTATACCTTCAAAAATATCAATGCTGACATTATTTTTGAGCTGAATGCAGATTATATGCAGCAAATGGCGGATTCTGTCGATCTGATGAAGAATGGCTGCCTCATCATTCAGGACAGCAACGGTGAAACTATGCTTACTTTCAGCAACAATGAAGCACTGTTGGAAAAAACGGATGCTTCTCTGTTTTCCTCGCTGGATTATTCTGAACGGGGATATTTCAGCACCGTATTTCAGGGTGTTCCCGTCACAGTGCTCCATACCTCCGCACAGACACCGAATCTGAATTATTACCTGATTGTTCCCACTTCCTCCCTGAAAGCACCGGGAAACGGACTGCAGCTGTTGTCTCTGTTCATTATCTTTCTCGGTGTCGTAGGAAGCTTTTTGATTATTGTGCTATTGTCCAAGGCCAATTATAAACCCTATGAAGCAATGGAATGTCGTCTTCGAGAAGTTAATTTCAACCACGAAGAGCTTATGCGGTTAAATGAGTCCCAAAAGATCACCCTCCGCAATTATTATTTTGATCAATTGATTCATGGTACGATTCTGAGTGAGGAAGAAGCTGCGTATGCCCAAAATTATCTTTCCATTTCCGCTAATGCCAATTCCTTTGCTATATTATACTGTAATGTCTACCTGGATACTTTGGAGCTAAATAATGACCCTCAGGGAATGATCAACATCCTCTCCCCTGATTATGCGGATGTTATTTCCGATATCCTTTCCAGTTATTTTATACATTCCTATATCATGCAAGGTTCCCGGAATAGTGTTTATACTATTTTATTATATGACCGAGAAGAACTGGACAAGGTCGAAGATTTATTTTCACATGTTCATACTACGCTATTGCAGGAATACAATATCTGGATTTATGGTGGATTAGGCTGTACAACCGACACCATCTCCTCCGTCTGGAAATCGTATCGCCAATCCAAAGAGGCTGTAAAACGTGTCTCCAGCCCGGGTTACCTGTGCATGTATCGTGAGATTCTGGAATGTCAGGATTCCTTCTTTTATCCTAATGAGGTTGCGGAACAACTGTATAATTTTGTAAAATCCGGTAACTTCAAACAGACAAAGGCGATTTTTAATTTTATTAAAGATGAAAATTTCAAGAAACGAAAGCTGAATTCCAGGCAAGTAAACTGGCTTTTAGAAAACATTGAAATCACATTGTTGAAAGTAGTGCGAGATAATGATATCTCTTACGATGATTCAAGCTTAGCCGGTCTGTCCGAAGATTCTACCCTGGAAAATTACGAGCAGATTGCTCTGGAATTATGTGAAAAAAACAAGCAACCGGAAAACGACAACCAGCTGATCGTGCGCATTCAGGCTTATATTGATGAGAATTATGGAGATCCATCCTTATGTTTAAGCAGAATATCGGACCTGTTCCACATCTCCGAGAGTTACTTCTCCTTCCTTTTCAAAAAAACGGTTGGCGTAAACTTCTCTACGTATCTGGAACAGGTCCGCATGACGCAGGCAAAACATCTGCTGGAAACAACGAATATTAAAATAACAGATTTATATGTAGCTGTAGGCTATAATAATCTGACCAGCTTCCGCCGCGCATTCAAGAAAAAATACGGTGTAGCACCCAATGCTATTCGAGAATAGCTATTTATTCTTTTTCGGTTGCTTTCTTGCGCAGCACTTCTTCAAAACGATCGATAGGTACCGGCTTGGAATAGTAGTATCCCTGCTGCCAGGTAGATCCAAACTGCTCAATATAGTCGCTGACTTCCTTATTCTCAATACCCTCAATACAGGTCTCGGTGTTTGTCCTCCTGGCATAATCCACGATAGACTGCACCATGGCCTGATTCT
>ERZ1026878.1639-NODE-1639-length-12943-cov-60.268700_pt1 | contig 12943 bp, 9 predicted proteins | sample MGYA00380169_ERZ1026878 | MGnify/ENA primary metagenome ERZ1026878 (study PRJEB33269, sample SAMEA4719805) | human gut metagenome | biome: human-associated habitat; feature: organic feature; material: feces | place: Cameroon | collected 2013-10 ...
AGACGGCAAAGACCTATGACCAGACGGTAAGAGGCATGCAGTATCAGGGCAAGACAGAGACCGAGGCGCAGAACATGGCTGCCATGAGTGTGAAGGGAAAGGTACAGGTTCAGGCCACGCTGGTATCCATCAAGGAGATGGCAGGCTGGACCTTCTATGGCTGTCTGGTATGTGCCGGACTGATGCTCGTGATACCTTGGCGTAAGCGCAACATCAAGGAGCTGACCCGTGAGTATCTGCTGAAGAATGTGAATGAGAAAAACTTGGGAAGAAGGTAAAGACAAGAAAGCAGATTCTTCCGGAAGCGGCAGGATTCTGCTAAAATATCATAAATAATCAAGGCAATCATCAGAGGAGATTGATATTTTTGTTATCTTCGCAGCTAAAGCAATTTTTTAGAATGGAGATAACAGACAATATAATCATATATGAGGCTCATGATTTCCCTCATTTTCTGATGCAGCCTTTCTATTCTGATTATGTCGGAATAGTAGTTTGTCATCAAGGGATGTTCCGTTTCTGTGTAGATGGAACATCCTTTGTTGCGTCTATGGGAGAGACCGTTTTTCTCTCTCCCGGAATCCTGTTTCATGTGCAGGAAGTCTCTGCAGACTTCCGATACACGTTGCTTTTTTATCGTGTGGAACAGATTCTCCACATGCTGGGAAATACCGTAGTCAGCATGCGGCTTTATTCTACGCTCTATCCCCAGTCGTGCACGGTGGCTCATACGGAATGTGAGGAGATGCTGACCTCTTATGCCCGGATGCTTTTGGATTTAGAGCAGAAGGAGAAGCATGACACCTACAGTTTGCATGAGCAGAAGTTGCTTCTGATGGCGGTAACCTATCGTCTTTGCAGCATTTTTTCTGCTTCGTTCCAGAAGGAAGGTAAGGAGATGCGACGTAAGATAGAGACTTTCGAGATGTTGGTGAAGCTGATAGAGGAGAACTTCATGCGTGAGCGTACGGTAGCTTTTTATGCCGACCAGCTTTGTCTCACTCCGAAGTATCTTTCGGTGATAGTGAAGTCGGTATGTGGCAAGACGGTTCAGCAGTTGATTTTCAAGGCGATAATCCGTCGCAGCATTTATCTGATGAAGAATACGAACATGACGATTCAGCAGATAGCCAGTGATCTCAGCTTCCCTAATGCCTCATCCTTCGGCACCTTCTTTAAAAAGCATACTGGTTTGTCGCCAAAGAATTACCGCATGGGGGCGGAGTAACTTCGAATAATCTTCGTACCTTTGCAGCACTAGTACCCGCCAAGCCTCTCAACGATGCTAAAGTGTGCGGGTTGTTTTTTTTTTATACATTTCCCTTGCTGAGATTCTCGTGTTTTCAAACGGTTCTTATTTCTTTGGGAATATTGAAAATATGGAAGGAATTTGTAATGCGTTAATAATCAAATGATTATGATTTTGCTGGTTAATAGCGTTGAAATAGAAATTCTATAGTTGTACGACTATAACCCCTATAGTTGTACAACTATAACTCTACAGTTGTACGACTATAGCCTATATAGTCGTACGACTACAACTTTATAGTCGTACAACTATAGGGTATTCGATTAATTAGAAGCAGAAAATAGGGTATTCGAGATGCTCAAAACGCCCTGTTTTCGTTGCTAGATTCCAAGTTTACCAGTATGCAAAATATGGTTATAAGTATTGACAGAAATAACACTTGTTGCTGAGAAAGATTCCTTCTGTTCCAAATGAAATAGGCTTCGATGGTGAATGAAGCCTATTTCAATCGCATATGAAGCCTGTTTCGATAGCATATGAATACGAATTTATGTTTCTGCTCTCTCTGCTCACTTTCTTTGTTATATCTTGTTAAAGATTAGCTTTGAATCAGATATTTATAAAAAGAAATCACTATATTTGCATCTAAAGCAATAAAATGAAGCAATGAGTAAATTCAACGAAGCAACAAGAGTTCAGATGCCAGCAATGGTTCACCTTACTCGATTAGGCTATTCTTATTTCGGAAAGATTAGCGAAGATATGGCAGGGACAGTCTATGACCCTGACACGAATATATTGACTGAAATTTTCAGAGAACAATTTTATAAGTTGAACCCATCAGCAAAGAAAGATGGGTTCAAGAGCATTTTGCGCTCCATTCGCCAAGAACTAAAGAATGATGACCTCGGTAAGTCTTTTTACAAAAGATTACAGGCTGTATCTCCCATCAAATTGATAGACTTTGAAAATCCTCAGAACAACACTTTTCATTTTACCGCTGAATTCACTTGTAAAAATGGGCAAGATGAATTCCGCCCAGACATTACTTTGTTTGTCAATGGCTTGCCTCTTTGCTTCGTAGAGGTAAAAAAGCCAAACAATCATGGAGGAATTGTAGCTGAAAGCAAGCGAATGAATCAAGAGCGTTTCCCAAACAAAAAGTTTCGTAGCTTCATCAACATCACACAGTTGATGATATTTTCTAATAATATGGAGTACGATACGATGGGGGGAATAGTTCCTATCCAAGGAGCTTTCTATTGCACTGCTGCAAGAGGAAACGCCCCTTTCAATTGCTTCCGTGAGGAGAATCCTTCCAATCTCCCGATAGCACCTTATAATGCGAATTATCCATATAAGGAAATCAACCAAAAAGAAGAAAGACAAATATTGGCAGACTTCAACTGTCAAGTTATTCATCATACACCGGAGTATCAAACCAATCTTGGCGTCAATACTCCTACGAACCGTATGCTTACCTCCATGTGCAGCCCTGAGCGATTGCTCTTTATCATCAAGTATGGCATAGCATACGTTAAAATGGAGAAAGAAGTAGATGGTAAAATAGAAAGCACCGATCAAAAGCACATCATGCGCTACCAGCAGATGTTTGCCGCACTCGCTATCCGCCAACAACTCTCAGAAGGAGCTACTTCTGGCGTAGTATGGCATACGCAAGGTAGTGGAAAAACGGCTCTGTCCTTTTATCTCACCTATGTTCTATCCGACTATTATGCCAAGAAGAATATGGTTGCAAAATTCTATTTCATAGTAGATAGAATAGACTTGCTGGAACAAGCCACCCAAGAGTTTGAGGCTCGTGGACTCGTTGTTTCAACAGCCAATACTCGTGCGGAATTGATGGCTCAGTTCCGCAACAACCATGCACAAGAAGGAACCAGTGGACAGCAAGAGATAACAGTTGTGAACATCCAGCGTTTTGCTGAAGACAAGCAAAAGGTGGAACTTCCGGCTTATGCAACAAATCTTCAGCGTATTTTCATTATGGACGAGGCTCATCGTGGTTACAAACCTGGTGGTTGTTTTCTAGCCAATCTTTTTGATGCAGATCCAAAATCCATCAAGATAGCCTTGACAGGAACTCCTCTGCTAAAGAAAGATTGTGCTTCGAGTGTGGTTTTCCAACGCTATTTCCATACTTATTATTATGATCGTTCTATTGCTGACGGATATACCTTAAAGATAATCCGTGAGGATATAGAGACCTCATATAAGGAACGTCTTTCTGCGGTTTACGACAAACTGGAAACCCTTGTACAAAAGAAGGATATCAAGCGTGAGCAAATTATAGAACACGATAGTTATGTAGGAGAATTAGCCCGCTATATAGCAGATGACTTGACAAGATTCCGCAAGATACAGGGAGATGATACACTCGGTGGCATGGTCATCTGCGAGACAAGCGGACAAGCAAAAAAGTTATATGAGGCTTTTCAAAACTTCTCTGATGGCGGCCTTGCCAACACGCTTGACGCAGGATATGCCAAGCCTATCCAAATCAAAATGGATGGTCAAGAGTGGATGGTTGCCAATGCCATACCTATGCCAGGTTACAGGATGCATCCACTGAAAGTTGGACTCATCTTGCACGATAGCGATGACAAGGAAACTCGCAAGCAAATTATCAAGGACTTCAAGAAGAACATGAGCATCGACTTGCTTATTGTCTTCAATATGCTCTTGACCGGTTTCGATGCACCACGTTTAAAGAGACTTTATTTTGGTCGCAAGCTCCGTGACCATAACCTTTTGCAGGCACTCACACGTGTCAATCGACCATACAAGAACAATCGTTATGGCTATGTCATCGACTTTGCTAACATCAAGCAAAACTTTGAAGAGACCAATGAGGCTTATCTCAGAGAGTTGAATCGCTTCAATAATCCAGAAGAAGTAGAAGGCAATCACATCACCGATACATTCACACAGGTTATAGAAGACCCTGAAGAACTGATTCGGCAGATGAAAGATGTACGCCAAACATTGTTTGATTACACGACAAACAATGTAGAAGACTTCTCGTCTGAGATTTCTTCCATAGAAGATAAGCAGGTGCTGCTCGACTTGAAAAAAGCATTGATTTCAGCCAAGGATTGTGCCAATATAGTACGTACATTTGGTGATGACAGCTTAAAGGATGCTTTCAGTAAGGTTGAACTGACAAAACTTCCAGATATGCTAAAGGAAGTGCAACACCACATCGACATCATCAATCAAAAGGAAGTCTTTGCCATTTCTGATGAGACCAAGCAACTCGTCAATGAAGCTATGCAAGACATCCGCTTCAATTTCTCTAAAATTGGAGAGGAAGAAATGAAAATGATAGCAGGTGGACAGGAGTTACAGGAAAAATGGGCTTTAGTGATTCACAAATTCACAGAAAATACAGACCCTGACGATCCTGAATATATCACTCTGCGTGATGCCTTCATGCAAAGATTCAAGGAGCATGGCTTCGTCGTTGATAGTATCGCTAAGTTTAATCAGGAAAGTAAGGAGCTTGATGAAATCATCGAACGATTGGTGAAATTACAGGAAAGCAACAACCGCTTGCTGAAGAAATATAATGGTGACACGAAGTTTGCCAATGTCCACAAGCGGATTCACGAAGAAAACCAACGAAGATTGAAAGAGCACAAGCCATTCATCTTCAGTTATTATGATAATGATATTGTGGCGATACTTTCTGACATAAAATCAGAAATAGATCAAAAAGTTTACGACCGTGCAGACATTCTGAAGAAAGATGAATATTTCGATTGTACTGTTATGACAGAGATAGCCCAATCTCTCAATCATTATCCGAGCATAGAGGCTCAAATGGACGATTTCACTTTCATTCAAACCAGAATAGCTCGTCAATACATCAATCAATATAATAGAACATATCCAAGTAATTAAATATAAAAATATGACAATAAGAGAAAAAACCGTAGCCCTCATCGATGCCCTGAAAGCAACTTGCAAGACATACGGCATGGGCAATGACGGCAATGAGTATAAAATTATCACACAGGTATTCCTATATAAGTTCTTGAATGACAAGTTTGGCTATGCCATCAAACACTCAGGAAACCGCTATGCTGAGAAAATTTGCACAGCAGAGAAATGGGAAACCGCTTACAGTGAGTTGAGTGATATGGAGCGCATGATGTTACTGGCTTCCTTGTCTCCAGACCTGCCACGTTTGAAACCAGAGCATCTGATTGCAAACCTCTGGAACCAGCAGGCAAAGGGTGATTTTGATTTTATCTTCGACAATACGATGAGCGACATTGCGGAGCAGAATCTTGCCATATTCTCTACACAGACCACACAAAACACCAAGATACCTCTCTTTGAGCCATTAACCCAATATGTGACAGATGTGGCTCAGAGAGCACCATTTGCACGTGCCATGGTGGATAAGCTTGCCAATTTCTCTTTTGAGGAAGCATTTTCAGAGCATTACGACTTCTTCGCCAATATCTTTGAATATCTCATCAAAGACTACAACACAGCTGGAGGCGGAAAATATGCAGAATATTACACTCCTCATGCCATCGCTACCATTATGGCCAGATTATTAGTGGGCGATCATGCCGACCTCCATAATATTGAATGCTACGACCCATCAGCAGGTACAGGTACTTTGCTGATGGCATTGTCACATCAAATCGGAGAAGACCGCTGTACTATTTTTGCCCAAGATATTTCTCAACGAAGCAACAAGATGCTCAAGCTCAACCTGTTGCTCAATGGTTTGGTATCTTCACTTGATCATGCCATCCAAGGTGACACACTCGTTGCACCTTACCATAAAAGCGATGACGGACAAAGCCTTCGCCAGTTCGACTTTGTGGTAAGCAATCCACCATTCAAGATGGATTTCAGCGATACAAGAGAGAAGATAGCAGCCTTTCCTGCTCGTTTTTGGGCAGGAGTACCAAAAGTGCCAGCGAAGAAAAAAGACAGCATGGCAATCTATACCTGCTTCATCCAGCATGTTATCAATTCTTTGAAGAAAAACTCAGGCAAGGGAGCCATTGTTATTCCAACAGGATTCATCACTGCCAAGAGTGGCATTGAGAACAAAATCCTGAAGCATATCGTTGACAACAAGATAGTTTATGGCTGCGTATCCATGCCAAGTAATGTCTTTGCCAACACAGGAACCAATGTTTCTGTGCTCTTCTTCGATGATTCAAAGAAGAGTGATAAGGTGGTATTGATTGATGCTAGCAAACTTGGTGAGGAATACAAAGATAGCAATGGATTGAAAAAAGTCCGTCTTCGTGACGAGGAGATAGACCAGATAGTCAGCACTTTTCAAAATAAGGAAGCTGTGGATGACTTCTCTGTCAATGTGACCTACGATGAAATCAAAGAGAAGGGATATAGCCTCTCTGCCGGACAGTATTTTGATATCAAGATAGACTATGTGGATATTACGGAAGAAGAGTTCAACAAGCGAATGAATGATTATACGACTACGCTTGCACAACAATTCGCTGAAAGTCATCGTTTGGAAGATGAGATAATGAAGCAACTCGGAAGTCTTAGCTTTAATAGAAATGTAGGAAAGGAATAAAGGCATGAATGAAATTATGAACGCAAATACCGATTTGCTGCCTGATGGTTATGCAGAATGGCGCAAAGACATAGAGCATCTTATAGAGGTAGCAAAACTACGTACCGCAATTAATGTCAATGCTGACACATTGGCGTTATATTGGACTTTGGGCAAACGAATTTTAGCACAGCAGAGACAATTAGGCTGGGGAGCAAATATCATATCAAAATTATCTGTTGATTTATCCCAAAAGTTCCCTAATGATAGAGGATACTCTTTGAGTAATCTCAAAAGTATGAGACGTTTCGCTGAAGCGTATCCAGATTTTCCATTTTTGCAAGTGCCGCTTGCAAAAATGGAAAATATTCCAATTGGTCAAGTGGCACTTGACCAATTTAAAGAAGATGACAAAGGCTTTGTGCAAGTTCCACTTGCACAAATTACTTGGTATCATCACATTTCGCTTCTATCGAAAGTAAAAGACATTGCCGAACGAGCTTATTACATCACAGAAACTGCGCAGAATGGGTGGAGTCGTGATGTGATGCTTATGCAGATAGCAAATGGATATATCCATGCTAAAGGGCATGCAATCAATAACTTTGAGCAAACCTTGCCACCTCTTCAGTCCGATTTGGCGAAGTATATTTTTAAAGACCCATACAATTTTAGTTTTTTGGGCACAGTGGCACTCCAAAATGAGCTTGACATTGAGAAAACATTGACAAGCAAGATTACAGACTTTCTCCTTGAAATGGGACGTGGCTTTGCATACATAGGCAGGCAATACCACATTTCGGTAGATGGTGATGACTACTATATCGACTTGCTGATGTACCACCTCAAACTGCATTGCTATGTTGTTGTGGAGTTAAAAGCCGTGGAGTTCAAACCTGAGTTCGTTAGCAAACTGAACTTTTATATTTCTGCTGTTGATGACATTGTAAAATCTCCAGAAGACAAACCTACAATTGGTTTGCTTCTCTGCCGAACTAAGAGTAACAAGAAAGCCGAGTTTTCGCTTCGTGGCATAACCCAACCTATGGGTATTGCGCAATATGAAACAGAAAAGCTCTTTGCTGATGTTGCATCGGCATTACCACAGATTGAGGAAATAGAAAAGTCAATGGAAGGTTTGGAAAAGTGAGAAGTGTATAGTTGATTTTAATAATAGAATAAATGGAACTAAAGAAATATAAGCTTGCCGACATCGCTAAAATTGAAATTAGCGGTGTTGACAAGAAAACAATGGATGGTGAAATTCCTGTGCGTCTGTGTAACTTTGTTGATGTCTATTATAATTGGGCTATCACCAAAGAAAAGGCTAAGTCGTTTATGGTTGCATCAGCCAAACAGACAGAGATAGATAAATGCTCAATAGGTAAAGATATGGTTGCTATCACTAAGGATAGTGAAACCAGAGACGATATTGGTATTGCTACTTATATTGCAGACGATTTCGAGGATGTACTTCTAGGCTATCATTGTGCGTTGATTACCCCCAATCCGGCTATTGTTGACGGAAAATATCTGAATGCTTTCATGCACACTCGATACATTCAGAAATATTTTGAGAACAATGCTTCCGGTAGTGGTCAGCGATACACACTTTCCAATGATACTATCAGCAATATACCAGTATTGCTGCCATCAATAGAGGAACAACATACCATTGGAAAGTTGCTAGTTGACTTAGACCGTAAAATTGAACTTAATAAGCAGATAAATGATAATTTACCGATGCTTGACCATTCATCAAGAGGGGCAAAAGTTCGTCTCGTAGCCTAGTGAGAGCATTGATTTCTTCACCGATTACCATTTGTTTATCGAATATCGGATCACACACTTTTTCAAACCCAGAAATAATGGACTTTATGGGAATGACAACAGGAAGATTTAATAGTTCATCCTTTGTTATAGACCCAAATGTCGTACCTGCTGAGTTCATTCTTTCAAACTTTAATCTAAAGTCATTCATCAAATAGTACAAATGAGTCATAGAACCTATTTTTGACGATAAGGCAGAAAGACCACGACCAATACAACAATTATTATTTGCAATATTCAACGCACCAACTGGTGCTCTTACACTCATAAGAATATCTCCCTTATTTGCATACCGACTTGGTGCGGTTGTATATTGTCGAATTTTCGGAAACCGAAGTCCAAAATCCGTACTACCTTGATAGAAAATAACACCTTCACCATTTTCATTGTAAGAAGAGCCATCAGGTGATTGTCCCATTGTGATGTTGGCTACATCAGCCAATACGCCATTGTCCCACCCTTGCGGTATCTCTCTCTTCAACTTCTCATTCCAAACCATAGCCCCATTACTTGTTCTATACGGCTTACCCTCCTCATTAGGGAAGTCAAACTGCACAAACCAATAGTCGTAGAGTTGCTTTGCCATTGCCTCTAAATTATCATTTATCTGACGATTAAGTGCAATCTTTTCGTCAATATCAGATAAAATACGCCCTATTCTCTTCTGCACTTCAAGTTCTGGTATCCATACGGTACAATCCTTGATTTTGTCAGGAGAGGTATGGCGTATCTTTGTTTGTTGAGCACCAGCGCTTAGCTGCTGGCGAACAACAGAAGAAGATATGAGATAGTAACAAAAATTAGGGTCAAGAAGCCCCTTCTTGCATTTTACAAGTGCTACGTCTTGACTTTGAATATACTTTCCACTTTCAGGTATACGTGCCGTCGTCCCCAACAATCCTAGAGATTGCTCAGTAAGTGGCGTGATAATATCATCCTTGTTTAGTATAAACTCGTCTTTGACTGTACCTGTATAATACAAGTCCGTCTTGGATGTGTTTTCTTTGAACCCACCTCCATTCATATTAAAATTACCCAAAGTCAGACGTACAAATTCGCCTTCCTCTGCATAGAATTGACCAGATAGACTTGCGCCACGAGTCACTTCTATAAGTTCACCTAATTTATGTTTGCTTAATTTCATAATCTGCCTATTTTTTTGCTTACAAAGGTAGCAAAAGTTAAGCAAACTAGATAATCTTTAAACTTTAATTAAGGAATTTACGATGCGCCATTTTTACATTTGCCTGATTTACCATGGCATAGTGCAAGGTTGTATCAATTTTCACATGCCCCAACATCTTTTGCACCTGCTCTATCGGCATACCCTTGTCAATAGCTATAGTTGCCAAAGTTCTGCGGAACTTATGAGGATGTACCTTATGCAGATTTACTTTCTTACCCAACTGGCGCAAGCGAACCTCAACGCCGCTAATTGTTAATCGGGTATGAGGTTTCTTGAGGCTGACGAACAAAGCCGGGTTAGAATCTGAGCGTTGATCCAGATACTTTTTGAGGTGTATTTTTGTACGTGCATTGAAGTACACCTCTCGCTCTTTATTACCTTTTCCAAACACAACGCACTGACGTTCTTGAAAGTCAATGTCTTCACGGTTGATTTTTACCAACTCACCCACACGCATGCCTGTACTGAGTAGCAAGTCTATCATCGCCACATCTCGAAGTTCTTGGCAACTGTCACGCAACACTTCTATATTCTCATCCGTCAGCACCTCTTTCACCAAAGCATCAGTACGCACTTTATGTATTCTGCGTACCGGACTTTTAGTGATATAGTCCTCATCTTCCAACCAAGAAAAGAAACTTGAAAAGATGCGTCGCAAATTGTCTATGGTTACCTTGCTCAACTTTCGTTGTTCCTGCATATCAGCCAAATAGCAGCGAATATCATTGGTAGTAATATTGCAGACATTCTTCCTGACGGCAGCAATCATCTTCTCTATAGAAGACTTATAATAGTGGAGCGTTTTTTCAGAACATCCTTCAATTTTTTTCGAAGAGATAAAAGCTCCAAGGAGATCTGAATTTTCTTTATCACGCTGTTCTTCGTCTGTAGCTTTAACCACAATTTCGTATTCAGCCAATGCTTTTAGGGTCACTTCGCTTAACAAATCCAGCTGTTCAACTGACAGAACCGCTCTCATTCCATCTAAAACGTTTTGTATTATTATTTCTTTCATATCTAAAATTAATGTTTGTCTCCTTATAATATAACATAATTTTAGTAATAAACAAAACTGATAAATGATAATTTAGAGGCGATGGCAAAGCAGCTCTACGACTATTGGTTTGTGCAGTTTGACTTCCCGAATGAGGAGGGTAAGCCGTATAAGTCGAGTGGCGGAGCTATGGTGTGGAATGAGAAGTTGAAGCATCAGATACCAGAGGGATGGGAAGTTAAACAATTAAGAGATATCATAGAGACCAATAGAGGTATCTCTTATAATACATCATCTATTTCTGGAGGTGGCGTTCCTATGATAAACTTGGCTTCATTTAATGTTGATGGCTCGTACAAAGATGCAGGACTCAAAAGTTACAATGGTAACTATACACAAGAAAAGATACTTAAACCTTTTGATTTAGTTCTTTGTAACACCCAACAAACAGCCATTGAGTTTAGTAAAGATATTATAGGTAAGGCTTTTCTTATTCCAGATATTTTTGATGGTGATATAGTTTCATCGCATCACATTAATACGATAAAAACAGAAGAAGTCCTCAAACCATATTTGGCTTATCTTTCGAATACCTATCATTTCCATAAATATGCAACTGGATGCTGTTCTGGAACAAATATATTAGGATTGGACTACAATAGCTTTTCTCAGTATAAGTTGGAAATTCCACCTAAATATTTGCTAAAGGAGTTTCATGACTTTATAATAGACATCGTGAAAAGAAAAAGTTTAATAATAAAAGAAAATAAATTGTTAACTAAGCAGCGCAATGAACTCTTGCCGCTTTTGATGAACGGTCAAGCCACGATAAATTATCATTTATTTGTGATGCAGTCTAGGCTTTCTTCTTATCGGAGGCTACACCCTTTTTATGTATTACTTTATACTTTTTGCGTTTCTGTTTAAAAATGCTTTCACACTCTATGTTAACTATCTGTTTCATAGTTGTTTGAGTGTGAAAGGAGAATTGTGAAGAGAGAATGTGGGTGATGTGTGAAGCGGGAATAACGGTTATGAGGAGTGAGGAGAGATGATAGGTGCTGAAAGGCGGAAAGATGCTATCTTTTATCGATTGGTTTGAGTAGTTCTTATAGCTGACTAGAGTCATCCATATAGCTGACCCGGGTCATCTATATGGATGACCCGGGTCAGCCAATAACTGGTAGTATGAATTACTCTCGTAGATAGTATCAGCTTCCCCTGTTGGAAATATGAACTTCCCCTGTTGGAAGTATCAGGTTCTGGTGTTTATACTATCATACTTTTCTCCAAAAAATGCCTTCACATTAAACTTTCTGATAATCAGAATGTTTGAGGATGTATGAATGCAGAAATAAAGATTGTAGAATATTATAAAAACAAAAAATAAGCAGCTGAAAAAATCAGCTGCTTATTTGCTTATAGGGTGGAGCTGGAGGGAATCGAACCCTCGTCCGCACAAGGAAACCATACGCTTTCTACATGCTTATTCCAGCCTTCGGTTTTCGAGGCATGACAGGACCTGGACCACCAATCATACCCTTATCCTCTAAAATTTCATCCATGCAACGAGGCGTACATGAACTATTTCCGATTTGCCTGCACCGCTTGATCAACAAGATTCGGAACTACATCCGTTGAGCGATGTCTCGTTCCAGCACCTTGTGCCGGAATAATGCTAGTTTACTGTACTTCGACTAGGCAGCGAGAGCGTAGTTATTTTCGCCAATTAATTTTTTGTTCACTAGGATTTAGGAGGTAGCCAACGAGCCTCCGCATGCTTACGTACCATTTCATCTCGCCGTCAAATCCAGTCAACCCCGAGATTTCTTTGATAACTAGGGTGCAAAGATAAAACGTTTTTTTGAAATCACCAAATATTTTCGGAAAAATCATCGCTTTTTCTTTGAAATATCGGGATAAAGTGGTTGAAAGTTGCTTCGTATTAAGAATTTTGGAAGAAATGATGCCGTTTTTGGAGTTATCTCGTTTTTTTGCAGTAACTTTGTGGGCAAAATAATCAAAAATGATGGCAATGGAGAAAAAAGGAAAGATACTGATAGTGGATGACAATGAGGATGTTCTCTTGTCGCTCAATATGCTTTTGAAACC
>ERZ1026878.1641-NODE-1641-length-12920-cov-45.984376_pt1 | contig 12920 bp, 9 predicted proteins | sample MGYA00380169_ERZ1026878 | MGnify/ENA primary metagenome ERZ1026878 (study PRJEB33269, sample SAMEA4719805) | human gut metagenome | biome: human-associated habitat; feature: organic feature; material: feces | place: Cameroon | collected 2013-10 ...
CGAGCGAGAACTCAATCTGGTCGTTACTCTTCTGCTCCAGGTTCCAGTTTACATCAACCGTACCATCTTCAGGATTAGGCTTTACATCCGGGTTAACCTTCTCAGGATCAAAGTGTCCCATAGAAGCAAGCTCACGAGCCGAACGCATCAGAGCATCCTTAGAGAAAAGGTCGCCTGGCTTGGTACGAAGCTCACGACGCACTACGTTTTCGTAAAGACGGGTATTACCATTGATACGTACATGGCTCAGATAAGCCTGAGGTCCTTCTGTCACGCGCATCTCCAGGTCGATGGAATCTCCGTCGATATTGATTTCGGCAGGATTGATGTTAGAGAACACGTAACCATTGTTATAATAGAGGTTGGAAACCGCATCATCGTCCTCATTGAGTCGCTTTTTCAGCAACTTCTGGTTATATACATCACCCTTCTTCATACCCAGAATGCGATCCAGGTCGAAGGTATTGTATACGGTATTACCCGACCATGTGATATTTCTCAGATAATATCTCTTGCCTTCATCAACCTTGACGTATACATTTACATGCTTGTCATCAAAGTTGCTCACGCTGTCTTCCAGAATCTGTGCATCGCGATAACCGTACTCGTAGTATTTCTCGATCAGTTTCTCCTTATCTTCCTTCCAACGCTCAGGTGTAAACTTCTTGGATTTGAAGAAAGTGGCAAACTTACCTGCCTCATGAGTCTTGGCAAAGGCACCCTTGGAGAAGAGTCCACCCTTGATTTTCCTGTCGCTCAGCTGCTCGTTACCGTCGATGGTAATCTCGTGTACCTTGATCTTTTCCTTCTTGTCTACTATCACATCAAGGATTACCTGTCCCTTGTTAGCCACGTCATCACGCTGGTTAATCTGGATGTCGGCATTCTTGAATCCCTTGTCGTCGAAGTATTTCTTGGCAAGAATCTTGGCACGGTCCAGCATGTTAGGAGTAACCTGCGTACCCTTCACCATACCGAGTTTCTGCTCCATGTCTTCACGTTCGCTCTTCTTCAAACCGATGTAATTGATGTTTGAGATACGAGGGCGAACAGCCAGATAGATGTGGAGATAGAGTTTCTCACCCACGATAGAGTCGGCAGCAATAGCAACCTTCGAGAAGAGTCCATGCTTCCAGTAACGCTTTACAGCAGTAGTGATGTCGTCTCCAGGTACAGTAATCTCATCTCCTACTGTAAGTCCGGAGATACCAGTCAGCACATAGTCTTCGTATCCTTCCACACCTGATACATTGATGCCACCCAGTTTCAGCGTACGGGGTGTACCAGCATAAGAGATGTCGGGATTAACGATCTTATCTTGTGCCTGAATCTGCATACTTGCCATAACGCCTAGCAGCAGGATGAAAATCTTTCTTAGCTTGTTCATTTATACCTTATTATATATAATGTATTTTCGTTTCTTATATTGGGGGTTGTTTTTTTACTTTTCTTCCTCTGCTTCTACCTGAGCCTCAGTCTTGCCAAAGCGACGCTGGCGAGCCTGGTAACTCGCAATAGCCTTGTGCAGGCACTCCTCGTTGAAGTCTGGCCAGTAAGTATCGCAGAAATACAACTCAGAATATGCAATCTGCCACAACAGATAGTTGCTGATACGCAACTCGCCACCTGTACGGATCAGGAGATCTGGGTCTGGCATGAAGTTGGTCTCCAGATGCTTTTCAAAGTTCTCCTCGGTCAGCATCTTCTCTACTTCCTCATAGCTAGTGCCCTTCTCCATGGCTTCCTTCACGGTTTCCTTCATCGCCTTCATGATTTCCCATCGTGAAGAATAGCTCAGGGCTACCACCATGGTCATGGCATCATTCTTGGCAGTATGATCCATTGTTTCCTGCAACTTATCCTGCACCGCCTGTGGCAATCGCTTCATATCGCCTATCACCTGGAAACGTACATTGTTCTTCATGAAGATTTCATCTTCCAATGAAGACAGTACCAGTCCCATCAAGGCAGAAATCTCGTCGGCAGGACGGTTCCAGTTTTCGGTAGAGAAGGTATAGAGGGTAAGGAATTTCACACCCAAGCGAGTACATTCTGAGGTAATGCAACGCACTGCGTCCACTCCTGCCTGATGACCATAACTGCGGTCCTTGCCTCTTTCTGTTGCCCAGCGTCCATTGCCGTCCATGATGATGGCGATGTGCTCAGGTATTCTGTTCATATCCAAGTTGTCCATATTAATCTTCTTTATTACAAGTTCTACATTTTGCACTGAAACTATAGGTCAGCGACACCTGCAGCGTTGAGTAGCAGTCGGTATTCTTGAAAGCTCCGCTACTGCTTACCCAGTAAGGGTCTTTCACTCCATCCAGCTCATCGCTCAGCGAGAAATGGATGGTCCAATCCAGTCCTACGTTCAGTCGTTCACTTACTTTATATTTTGCGCCTATACCCAGGGGGATATTGGCAGTAAACACATTCTTTTCACTTCCCGTCGCATAGGTGGCTCCCAGACCACCAAAGATGAACGGCACCAGCGGCTTGGCTCCCCGATAATCTCTACCCGTACCGTATGGCCAGAAGTTATACTCGAACACGAAGCTGGCATCTACCAGCGTATTGTTAAACGAGTAAGGCAGCCCGGCATAGTCAGGGAAATAAGAATCCACATTGTCAGAAGATCCTTTTATCTTGCCGAAGCCAATATTCAGCCGCAGGTCTTTGTATGGGTCGATATTATATCGTCCCACAACGGCAGCCATCGGCTGCATATTCTTGAAAATGCTGCCATTAAAGTCGCCCTCATACGCCATAGTACCTATGCCCGCACCTATCTCCAATCGATATTGCGGGTCATCCTGCGCTTGCGCCTTCTGAACGGAAAGCAAGCTGATGAGAAGCAACAGGCTGCATAAGTTACGAATCATGACTACATTTCAGTTATTCAAAAATAGTCTGGTCCTTGCGCCAGCCATCACGATTGAAGCGGCCTTTCCAGACATTACCACCACGAATCAGCCAATAGTAATTGTTGGCATCACGACAGAAACCGATGCTGCTGTTAACGTTAAAGGTAAAGGCTGCAGGCAGAGTAACCAGAGAGTCAACCTTCCAGCTAACTCCGTTATCCTTGCTCTTATACCATTTGCCATTGCTGCCCACAGCAACAAAGCCTGTATCTGCTGCACAGGTCAATACCTGATCCATCATCGGCATCTTGTATGGCTGATGGCTGTCGAGTTCGAAGTAATTCCACTCATTGTCAGCAGCATCAGCATCATTGTCTACTACGTGGTTCCAGATAGTAGCGATAGAGTCGCCATAACTCTTGTCACGAGTACCCATCAGCATGAGATACTCCACGTTCTTGGTAGAGCGAATGCTGGTAGAGCACATAGAGAGATTATTTGTTGGCAGATAATCAACGCTCTTGTCAAGCGCCAAAGCTGTCCAGCTGGCACCCTGATTCTTTGAAACAGAGATACCGGCAGCAGTATAGGCATAAAGGTTCTTGCTACTGGCGCCTACCATCAGTTTGAGAGAAGCATCGCTTCCCTTCTCCTGCCAGTTGCTGCCATCTGCAGAAGCATATACCTTTCCGTCTGACAAGATATAGAGGTTATTACCCATAGCCACCGCATTCTGATAGTCATCCGCACCGAAAGCGATATTGGCGGTAATCTCCTGCCATCCCATACCATCGGTATTGGCAGTCTTGTAAATCTTCAATCCCTCAGCATTCTTGCCGAATACATAGATATTGCTGCCCAGCGAAACCATCTTCAGATGGCTGAGCTGAGAGAGCACAGTATTCTGCTGAGCCTTCTCCTGCCAGTTGAACACATCACCCTTTTCCTTGTGGATGTTTACCTTCACGGTATATGTAGCATAGGCAGTGAAGTCGTTGTTGTAAACACGGATGAGTCTTGGCTTGGAGAAATTGATAGAGTCTGTGCTGGAATAAGTGATGAGCGAATCTGGCTTATCCATATCCTGCAACACGACAAGGCTACTATTCTTGCTTGTAATAGTAGCCAGCATAGCCGAATCCCTCACTCCGCATGGTAAGGAATCAACATTATAAATCTGGCGTGTAGCCTGATCAATATAAAATTTATAATTAGCGCCTGCCACAACAGCTTTATACAAGGAATCCTTGGTACCATCCTTGGTCTTGCCCCACTGATCGAGTGATCCCAGAGAAAACGCCGTAATAGCAGTATCATGTGTATATTCTACATTTAAATTATCGTCGCTGCTCAAACATGAAGAGAGCGATAAAGTAGCTGCCAGCAGCACTACGAAAGCTAAAAACTTCCTTTTCATTCTATCCAATTTTTCTTTTTAGCTGCAAATTTACAGAGAATTCTTCAAAAACTCGCCCTTTTCTCCTTATTATTATGCAAATTATTCATTTTAGGCGCATTTTTTAAGTTTTTTAGTGATTAAAGGGAGAAATAGACCTCGAATTTGCCAGTTTTACTAGCATATTCGAGGTCTATTTATAGTAACCGACCTCTTGCATAACACATAGAATCGATAACATTAAAACTTCTTCATATTTTCGTGCTAATATTTAACATTCATAGACTCTTTATCAAAAACTGGGCGTTTCTTGTTCCTTGCAGCAATTGCATTCATAGCAAGCCTTATATCTTTAGTCAACCTATAAGTCTTATCCTCATATTTCAATTGCAAACAGAACAAATCAAAATACCCTTCCCAATTATTCCCTTTTTCAAAAGAGAAACTTATTTTTCCTCGTGTATCCACACGACTATTATCACGAAATTTAGGCAAGCACTCTATCGCTTGCTTTAAACGATAAATTAAAACACTATCAGTTGTTGTTATAGTATCCCTGAAATTTTCAAATGCGCCATTATCAAACCATACAGGATAAATTGCAGCTGGACTCTCTATCATAAAATCACTATAGATTATCGTCACAGACTGTAATCTTTGCGAGAAACTATTATTCATATAGAACAACAGTAGTAAAAACAAATTAACCTTCTTCATATTTTATCTATGTTATTTTGGTATTTTTCATCTTTTGCACCAATTAATTGCAACAACTATAGGGATTACAACATTGGTTAGCTCTCGGAACCCAACCTCTTTTTCCTCTATCATCAATATAAAGCCAACCATCCCTTGCACCAGCGACCCGATACATTTCTCCCCATATGGGACTAACGACACTATCACATACTACAGCCCCCAAAAATGGTTTCGAACATAAATTTACAATAGAGTCTGCATCTTGACAAAGATAAATACCCAACGCCTCTTGCCTTATCCACCCAAAATGTTCCTTATTACTTTCCAAATGAGAAACATTCACTAAGGCAAAACTATCTTTAAACTCGTAAATATCCAAAAACACATAATCATCATTAATGGTATCATTCATCACAGAATCTACCACATTCCGATTAGGAACATCATAAAGATTCCCGATATTAATATTAATTCTCAAAGAAGTAGATAAAAACGAAGAAATCCCGCTTCTCTTGCGAGAAAACGGGATTCCATATTGAGTATGAATTCGAAGAGTCGAATTAGAGCTGTGGACCAGCAGCAACGAGAGCCTTACCGGCCTCATTGTTTGTATACTTAGCGAAGTTCTTGATGAAACGAGCAGCCAAATCCTTAGCCTTCTCCTCCCACTGAGAAGCCTCAGCGTATGTATCACGTGGATCCAAGATCTCAGTAGCTACACCTGGCAACTCTGTTGGAACCTTGAAGTCGAACATAGGGATCTGCTTTGTTGGAGCCTTGTCGATGTCACCGTTCAAGATAGCGTCGATGATACCACGTGTATCGCGGATAGAGATACGCTTGCCTGTACCATTCCAACCTGTGTTAACGAGGTATGCCTTAGCGTCGTTAGCCTCCATCTTCTTAACCAACTCCTGAGCGTACTTTGTTGGGTGCAACTCCAAGAATGCCTGACCGAAGCAAGCAGAGAATGTTGGAGTAGGCTCTGTGATACCGCGCTCTGTACCAGCCAACTTAGCTGTGAAACCAGAGAGGAAGTAGTACTGAGTCTGCTCTGGAGTCAGGATAGATACTGGAGGCAATACACCGAATGCATCAGCTGAAAGGAAGATAACCTGCTTAGCAGCTGGAGCAGAAGAACCTGGCTGGATGTTGTTGATGTGGAAGATTGGGTAAGAAACACGAGTGTTCTCAGTTACGCTCTTATCAGCGAAGTCAATCTTACCATCAGCAGCTACAGTTACGTTCTCGAGGAGAGCGTTGCGCTTGATAGCGTTGTAGATATCTGGCTCAGACTCCTTGTCCAAGTTGATAACCTTAGCATAGCAACCACCTTCGAAGTTGAACACACCATTGTCATCCCATCCGTGCTCATCGTCACCGATCAACTTACGCTTAGGGTCTGTAGACAATGTAGTCTTACCTGTACCAGAAAGACCGAAGAAGATAGCTGTATTCTCACCGTTCATATCTGTGTTGGCAGAGCAGTGCATAGAAGCCATACCCTTCAATGGCAAGAAGTAGTTCATCATAGAGAACATACCCTTCTTCATCTCACCACCATACCATGTGTTGATGATAACCTGCTCCTTAGATGTTACGTTGAAAGCAACGCAAGTCTCTGAGTTCAAGCCGAGCTCCTTGTAGTTCTCTACCTTAGCCTTAGAAGCGTTGTAAACAACGAAGTCTGGCTCGAATGCCTCAAGCTCCTCAGCTGTAGGACGGATGAACATGTTTGTTACGAAGTGAGCCTGCCAAGCAACCTCAACGATGAAACGAACAGCCATACGTGTATCCTTGTTAGCACCGCAGAAACCATCTACTACATAGAGGTTCTTGTTGCAGAGCTCCTTAACAGCGAGATCCTTAACAGTACCCCAAACCTGCTCAGACATTGGGTGGTTATCGTTCTTGTACTCATCAGTTGTCCACCATACAGTGTCCTTTGAGTTCTCGTCCATTACGATGTACTTATCCTTAGGTGAGCGACCAGTGTAGATACCTGTCATAACGTTAACTGCACCTAACTCTGTCTGCTGACCCTTCTCGTAACCCTCGAGACCAGCCTTTGTCTCCTCCTCGAACAACTGCTCGTAAGAAGGATTGTGAGCGATTACTGTAGCACCAGTAATGCCGTACTTTGTCAAATCTAACTTTGCCATTTTTTTTAAATGTATTTAAGTTGTGAAATATTTATTCTGAAACTTATCCTTTTTTTTATTTGGATTCCTAAAGAACCCCTTTTTCCTAAAACCGCCGCAAAGTTACGAAAAATATGTTTTATAACAAAGATTCTCGCATATAAATAATGTATTTTAAAATCTTTTTTGGTTAAAGAAATTAAAATCGCCCCATTTCGTCTATAATTTGCCACGTTGACTTTGCAAATATTCGTTGCTGTTCGGCATCCGGAAGCTCCATCTTTCTGCACCATTCCACCTATTTAATATATATAGCTTCAGAAAACGAGGAAAAAAGTTGCCCAAACATTTTGTAGTTTCCATGAATTATACTATCTTTGCAAAAATTTAGGCAAGATTAAAAACAACAGAATATAAATACTACGACTTATGAAAATAAATAATCTAAGCGAGCACAATTGCATCATCAACCGCTATCTGGCAGAGATGCGCGACTGTGATTATCAAAAGAACCGACTCCTCTTCCGCAACAACATCAAGAGAATCGGTGAGTATGAGGCTTTCGAGATTTCAAAGACTCTCAATTACGAAAAGACTGAGGTGACTACACCGCTCGGTGTGGCCCAGGTAAATCTTCCTACCGAAAAGATTGTCATCGGTACTATCTTCCGTGCCGGACTTCCTTTCCACGAGGGCTTCCTCAACATCTTCGACCACTCAGGCAATGCCTTTGTGAGTGCCTACCGCGAATATACCAACAAGGAACATACCGAGATTGGCGTCCATATCGAGTATCTGGCTACTCCAGACCTTACCGGCAAGACGCTCATCATCGCCGACCCTATGCTGGCTACAGGTATCAGCATGGAGATGGGTATGAAGGCATTCCTTACCAAGGGAAATCCTAAGCACATCCACGTGGCTTGCGTCCTTGCCGCACCAGAAGGAATCGAGCATGTCAAGAAGACATTCCCTGAAGACAAGACTACCATCTGGTGCGCATCTATCGACGAGGGACTGAACGAGCACAAATACATCGTTCCGGGCTTCGGCGACGCCGGAGACCTCTGCTACGGAAGCAAGCTCTAAAGCGGAAAGTGGCTGTATAGAAAGCCACTTTCGTTTTCACCCTTCACCCTTCACCTTTTAAGGATAAACTGCTAGTTATCAACACTTTATACGGGTGAAGGGTTATTTCAACCCTTCACCACCCTTCACCCACCCTTCACCTTATCACGAAGTCCAGCCATCATTGAAGACAGAGGCTGGTCACCATAGATGACAAGAGCTGGTCACCATAGATGACCAAACTTAGTTTCTGAAATGATTCGCCCTCTCATAAATTCAGGGTGAAGGGTGGTGAAGGGTAGGTGAAGGGTTGAGCCAACCCTTCACCCGTCATACTCTTTGTATATCAACAACTTACACCCAAAAGGTGAAGGGTGAAGGGTAAAAGCGAGAGTAGCATTTTATCCGCTGGAATACGATGCAGTAACGCTTGCCTTCAAAATTTCCTCACGACATAAAAAGTTACGCCCGGCAATGGCACAATATTGCCCCAGCCGAGGGCAATATTGTGCCATAACCGGGCAAGATTTGGAATAAGGCTTACTTCATTTCGAAAGAACGCCTTTTTCTTTCTCCAACCGCCTAATAATGGAAAGAACTTCCGCCTAGAAATTCTCGCAATAGGGAAGTTGGAGGCAGATTATTGTAAGGGATTCCCTTGAAATACTTCAGGAATTTCAGCAGTCTGTAAGCTTCCGCATACTCCTCGCAGTTTTCCGGAACCTGCTGCAGCAATGGTTCCGCCTGCATCTTGAGCACAGACAGCTCATAGAGCATCGCCGTATTCAGCATCGCATCGGCATTCTCCTGGAACGGGAATATCCACTTGTTCTCGCCAGCTCTTACCGATGGCCAGCGGTGAATGGTCTCCTGAGCCGATACACCTCTATATTTATAGTCACGGATGATGCGACGCAGCAGACGGTTGTCGGTTGTCGGGATATAATTATGATTATCCAGCAGGATGGTAGTCAATGCCGAAGCATACACGCGGTAAATCTGCTCTTCCGGAATATGCGCCGTCAGCTCTGGGTTCAGGGCATGGATTCCCTCTACCACCAGCACATTGTTAGGTTCCAGCTTCAGCTTCTTTCCGCTCTTGATGCTCTTGCCCGAAGGGAAATCATATTTCGGCAAATCCACCTCCTCACCACGGAAGAGCGCATTAAACTGGTCGTTGAGCAAATCGAGATTCAACGCATAGATGCTCTCAAAATCATATTCTCCATTCTCATCCTTCGGAGTCTTATCCCTGTCCACGAAATAATCATCAAGCGAAATCTGCAACGGCTTCAGTCCGTTTACGGCAAGCTGAATGCTCAGACGCTTGCAGGATGTAGTCTTGCCGGAAGACGAAGGACCGGCAAGAAGCACAAGCTTCACTCCCTTTCGCTGGGCAATATCCTCAGCAATCTTGGCCAGCTTCTTCTCCTGCAGCGCCTCGCTGATATTGATGATATCGGTAGCATGACCGGCTTCGATAGCCTGATTGAAGTCTCCCACGGTTCTGATGCCCAGGATTTCCTGCCAGCGATGATGCTCCTTGAAGATGTCGAACATCTTGTCTTGTCGGGTCATCTCGCCCAGCTCGTCCGGGTTCTTGAGCGAAGGAATGCGCAGGAGCATGCCGTCATAATACTTCTCCAAGCCGAAGAGATAGAGCTGGGAGGTATTGGTGAGCAACGTTCCGTAATAATAATCCACGTATTCACCTATTTTATAATAGGTAGTATAGATGGAACCCGAAGTCTTGAGCAGTTTTACTTTTTCCACATCGCCTTTCTCCTGGAAGAGGGTGATGGCATCTTCCGTAGGAACGGTGAACCGGCGAATCGGCATCCTGGCATCGATAATCTCCTGCATGCGGCGGCGGATGATATTCACATCCTCATCCACAACCGGACGTCCGAGACGGATATCCACATAAAAGCCGTTGGAAACCGGAATATCTATCACCACGTCTGTTGCCGGATAGATATCCTGCACCGCCTTGCAAAGTACGAAGAAGAGGGTGCGGGTATAGGCGCGGGAACCTGACGCAGTAGTCATATCCAGAAATTCTACATCCTTACTGTTATATACACGATAATGCATGCCCTCAACCTTGTTATTTACCCTTGCAGACACCGGTCCGTGGGTCATTTTGAGGTCAAATGAAGAAAAAACATCAAAAAGTGTGCTTCCGATTTCGACTTTCTGAGTTTTTTTATTATTTTTGCAACGGATTTGAATTACTTGTTTCATTTGCATTAAAAAGATGTTACAAAGTTACACAATCTACTGCCCATCCAGCCCTTCCTAAAAGCTGTTTCGGGTCATCAACCTACTCCCCGGAGAGGAGCACGCTTACAGAGCGTAAAGTTACGAAGAAATTCGGATACTTCTTGTTTTTGACAACATTAATTAAGTTATAATATGTCTATTTGGATATTTTTCAGGCTTATTGGAGCACTCGCCCTACTTATGTTTGGTATGAAGACCATGAGCGACAGTTTGCAGAAGATGGCAGGACCTCAGCTCCGCCATGTGTTAGGAACGATGACCACCAACCGTTTGACGGGCATCCTCTCGGGTACGCTCATCACGGCTGCGGTGCAGTCTTCTACGGCTACAACGGTGATGACGGTATCATTCGTCAACGCAGGTCTCCTTACCCTCGCCCAGGCTATTTCGGTCATCATGGGTGCCAATATCGGAACCACGCTTACCGCCTGGATCATGAGTGCAGGCTTCTCGTTCAACATCACCGACTTTGTATGGCCTGCATTCTTCATTGCCATTATCCTGATTTACAGTAAGAAGCGCAAGATTATCGGCGACTTCATCTTTGGTATATCCTTTATGTTCCTTGGTTTGGGTACTCTTCGCCAAACCGGTATTGATATGGACCTGGCTCATAATCAGCCAGTTCTTGATTTCTTCGCAAGTTTTGATCCTCACAGTTTCCAGACTACCATCACCTTCCTGCTCATCGGTAGTATACTGACCATGTGCGTGCAGAGTTCAGCAGCCGTCATGGCGATTACGATGATTCTCTGTTCTACCGGCGTACTGCCTATCTATCAGGGCATTGCGCTCGTAATGGGTGAGAATATCGGTACCACCGTAACTTCCAACGTGGCAGCACTCACCGCCAACACGCAGGCACGAAGAGCGGCGATGGCGCACATGGTGTTCAACATCTTCGGTGTGCTGTGGATACTCTGCGTGTTCCGTCCGTTCATCCACCTGGTTTGCGGTTGGGTAGGTTTCGACGATGCCATGGAGAAGAGCGATCCTCATTTCGTTGCCAACGCAGCCAAGCTCTCCTTCGTGCTTGCCGCCTTCCATACCACGTTCAACCTCTCCAACACCTTTATCCTGGTATGGTTTATCCCACAGATAGAGAAGCTGGTTTGCAAGATTATCCGTCCTAAGAAGAATGCCGACGAGGACGACTTCCGTCTGCGCTTCATCCAGAGCGGTATCATGAAGACTCCGGAAATCTCTGTCTTGGAGGCTCAGAAGGAAATCCACTGTTTTGCCGAGCGCATCCAGCGCATGTTCGGTATGGTGAAGGAGCTCCTGGGCGAAACCAACGAGGATAAGTTCATCAAGCTCTATACCCGCATCGAGAAATACGAGGGCATCTCTGACAACATGGAGATTGAGATTGCCAAGTATCTGGACCAGGTGAGCGATTCTCATCTTTCTGACGAGACCAAGGCTAAGATCCGTGCCATGCTCCGTGAGATTTCTGAAATCGAGAGTATCGGTGACAGCTGTTTCAACATCGCCCGCACGCTCAACCGCCGTTTCAAGGGCAAGGAAGACTTCATCACTTCGCAGTATGAGCACATGCATCAGATGATGGAGCTTACAGACAACGCCCTCACCCAGATGAACATCACTCTCGTAGGTCATAAGGGAGACAACGATGCCAACCTCTCTTTCAACATCGAGAACGAAATCAACAACTATCGCAACCAGTTGAAGAGCCAGAACATCAACGATGTAAACAACCATCTCTACACCTACGCCATCGGTACGATGTATATGGACATCATCCAGGAATGCGAGAAACTCGGCGACTACGTGGTGAACGTAGTGGAGGCTCGTATGGGTGTAAGACAGCATGAGGCATAACACCTCTTTTATATATATCAGCAAAAGCTTCAAACCGTCGTTGCGGTTTGAAGCTTTTGCTGTTTCATGAGGTTCTATTTGGAGGAAATAAGCCGTTTACAATGTGTGAAAATCCGTTAAAATGGGGGGGGTACAAAATGTTAACTACGAAAATAAACGTTAAATTATAGTTTCATTGATAGGAATGAAACTATTTTCTTTAGGAATGAAACTGTCTTTTTGATTTTTTTTTCATATATTTGCGCCATGATGAGAACATCATCGGGAGGAATCTCCTTGTCTTAACATTTAAACTTTAAACATAAAATATGATTGATTATTTAACTAAACTGATCCATGCAGGAAAGAGGCATAAGATTAGGAGTCTGCCTCATCTGGGTATATGGTTATGGCTGCTGCTATGTATCCCATGCCTGTTGGCAAGTTGCGACCATAATGTTCATGATGGTGAGGAAGAAGGAGGCTTGTCGGTATCGCTCACTTGGGCAGATGAAGCCGACCAAGGTACGGAAGTGAAGGATGTGAAGCTCTGGATATTCAACGCCGATGACGGTTCGCTTGTAGAGGAAAAACATGATGGTAGTGCGCAGGAGGTGGCAAGCCAGAGATTCGCTCTTCCTGTAG
>ERZ1026878.1650-NODE-1650-length-12848-cov-8.192996_pt1 | contig 12848 bp, 11 predicted proteins | sample MGYA00380169_ERZ1026878 | MGnify/ENA primary metagenome ERZ1026878 (study PRJEB33269, sample SAMEA4719805) | human gut metagenome | biome: human-associated habitat; feature: organic feature; material: feces | place: Cameroon | collected 2013-10 ...
GGTCGGGTTGGGTTCGGGTGCTGGTGCTGATTCTGTGCGCCCTTTTTATATTTGCTACGATTGCAACACCTCCGGCATATGCTGCCGGTGAAACTGTGGCTTTATTTGGCTTGGCTGCTGTCCTGTCCGCTGCAACGGCTGCTTTGGGCTTTAAACTGGCCAATAATGCAGATGGTCAAGCTACTTTGCAAAAGATGGTGCAGGACTTCGCAGGGGCTTCTATAGCCGCTGGGCTGGTGCTTACCGGCACGAAAGTAAACGGCCTGATAAATGGTATGCAGTATATCAAGATGGCCGTACATAATGGGAAAACCTATCTTGATGAACGAGTGGCAGCGTGGTGTCAACAGTGGTTGGCAGATCATGGAGTTTATTCTTCTTCTTCTATTAGTTTCCCTTCTTATCAATATGGAGAAACTGTTGATTTTGTTGGTTCAGATGCTGCTTTATTGTGTGATGTTTTAAATAATTATATTTCTAATGATTCTTTTTATGGTAAAGATTCTGTTTTTTCTAAGACTTTGCCTGCTGGGTGGAAAAAAATCATTGATGCTTCTGGTTGGGATTTGTCAGACGGTTCTTTATATAGGTTGGTTTGGGATGGTTCTTGGGAATATATTTATAGAATTGAAACACACCCTTCTTCTGGTGTTGTTACAAATACAAATGATGTCCCTTCTGTTAATTTTTCTTCTGGATTGAAAGCTTCTTATTTTGAATTGCAATGCGATAAAAGTTATAATACGCCTTCTGGGCCTTATTCTAGTTATCAAAGTATTTTTTTTCTTATTCCAAGGACTTTGTTACATGGTGCCGAAGTTTCTAATTTTGGTGCTGTTGATTCTTCTTTTAATGATACTGGTTTATCCGGCACTGATACACTCGGTGAAGATTATGTTAATAAGACGCTGGAGCAGATTCTGGCCGGTTTGAAAGAATGGGCGCAAGACTGGTTTGACGCCGGTGCGGATTCTGTGACCAACGCGGCTACAGGCGCGAAGGATTTACCTCTTTCGGTTGCTACTGGTGCAGCCACTTTAAACCCAGATATTGCAGACGATGGTCCGCTTGTTTGGTTCCCGGCGTTTGATTGGCCGCTTGGTAAGCTGCGCAGCGGTGAAACAGATACAAAGACTGTGGATCAGGGTAAGGAAAATGCTTCAGCTGCCGAGACTGCAACAACCGATGTTGCTGAAAATCAGACCGTTATAGATAGCCTTGTAAATTGGGCGCTGGGCTATATCTCCCCGGATACGGGGCTATTCTCTAAGTTCCCTTTGTGTGTGCCTTATGATGCTTACTTGCTTGCGTGTGCTTCTCTGGGTGTCGATGTCGTTGAATCTGATTCAATTTTCAGTGCGTCTCCTGACGATCTTTCTTCGATCGTCCAGACCGGGTCTGACCAGCAGTCAGAAGGATTCACTCCTGTTATCACTATCTCTAACGATCTTACCCTTGATGGTTATACATATCCTCTCAAGCTTACGATTGATTTGACGGACTGGACGCCTCTTATAAAATTTGTCCGTTTGGCTATTTCGATAACTGTTATTGCCGAGCTGATCGGCGCTGAGTATAAGAGGATAAAGGGGAAATAATATGGGCACTCTATTTGGTTTTATATCTCTTGAAGCTTTGAAGGGTGCTGCAGCGTCTCTCCTGCAGCAGCTTGGAAAAGTTATTTTCACTATTCTGGTGCTTGCAGCTGTTCTTGCAATCATGTTCCCGCTTCTCCCTGCTGATCCTTTCCGGGATGCTATTTTAGAGTATGCGCAGATGGTCAAGCCCTATGCTGACTGGTTAAACTTCTTTATTGATGTTAAGCTTATTAGCACCACATTTCTGTTTTATGCTATGTGGCGATATGCTTACTGGGTTTACCGTCATGTTGGGGGAATCGTCCTCGACAAAGATTCACAAATCAATTTTGATGCCTAACCCCTTGGCGGTCGATCTGGCTGGCAGCGGCGTGCGCGGCTTGCCGTGCGGGACGCTGGCGGCCTGTCGGCCGCCAGAGGGGCGGTCCGGAGGGTCCGCCCCTGTTTACTTGATACAATAGAAACTACTAAAGCCGCTTTGACATTCTCCCCCAAATTTCCTCCATAATTTGGGAAAAAAAAATAGACGGTTGCCCGCCTTTGTGCTATAATGTAGCTGCTACACAAACATTATAAAAGGCTGATCGGCATGACCGTCCAGAAAATAGGTATTTTCTATATGAATAGTAACACGAAAAACAATATAAATCAAGAGGTACAAAAAAAATTATCAGATCGCAAAACGCGCACTATGGAACTTTACCGGCGTGTTATGCCTTTTGACTATAAATCTGCTGCCAGATATTATAATTGCGGTACGACTATAGCCTTGCAAAATGGCAAGATCAAGGCTGCTAACTTCTGCCGGGATCGCCTTTGTCCTATGTGTATGTACCGGCGCAGTCAAAAGATGTTTAGTCAAAATATGTCGGTGTATGAGAAAATAAAGGAAGATCACCCGCGATATCGTCAGCTGTTTTTGACCCTTACTGTTCCCAATGTTCAGTTGTGGCAGCTGAAAGAGACTTTGCAGGCCATGTCCAGCAGCTGGAACCGCTTTAGGAATCATCGTGCAGTAAAGCGTGAGCCGATTGTCGGTTATTGTAAAAAGTTGGAAATTACATACAATAAGAAAGCACATACTTATCATCCGCATTATCATGTAATGTTGACTGTTGATGGGTGGGCTTCGCCTATTGAATATTATGTTAAGTGGTGGTCTGCTTCTGTTCAGCTTGGCCGTCAGCTCGTTTGCTATATCGAAAGTGTTGATGGTGATGCAAAATCCGTTGCCGAAATGTCGAAATATATGACAAAAAGTGACGATATATTGCAAAGTTTAGTTGATTCTAATTGTGATGGATCTTCCGAAAAATGGTTTATGTATCGTTCTGCTGTTTTTGCAGTTCGTGAAATGACTTATGGTGGGATCTGGCGCGAGTATCGCAGAGAATTAGGCTTTGTTGATATTGAAGATGACGATCTGACTGATACAGAGGTTGTTACACATTCCGATGCGCCGATTATCTGGTATGAATGGCAGCATCAAGCCGGCTTGTATGTTGTTGTTGATGTAACTTCTGAATGGTGCTTCGGTGATCTGATCGCTCAAGATTTAGCTTTTATACGAAAAAAAACAGGATAATTTGAACACTTAGGGGCTTTTTGTACTTGCTTTTTGTAATACAATGTAGTACAATGTATACAGAAACAAAAAGCGAGGTATTTAAAATGAAAAAAGATTCAATGGTTTCTGTTCGTCTCCCGGCCGATTTGGTTAAAATGATTGATGATGAAGTGCAGCGCAAGCAAACTGAGTGGGATAATAAGCGCCCTGCTGGTGGAATGTCTGATCGTTCTTCTACTTGGCTGCCTATTAAGTTTAGCCGCTCCGATATTATTTTTGATGCCCTTTTGTCTTATTTTCCGGATTATGATTAAGGGGGTACTATGTCTCCTGTTACACAGGTTCTTGATTCTGTTACTGCTGCTACTTGGCAATATATAGTGTTGCCTTTCATTGAAATTTTTCTTCCTGTTACTGCTGCGCTCTGGCTGCTGGTGCTTTTTTTGTGGATTAGGAACAAAAAAAATAAGAAATAGTCTGTTTATTACATATATTGACATTTTTCTTGTTGGGGTTTATTATAATAGTGTTATGGTACGAGCATAACATCTGCAATTTAATATGGTTGCAACTATAACCGCCCCCGGGTGACTGGGAGCGGTGTAGCTTGTAATACTATCTAGTTCTATGCTCGTACCATGGGACTAGATTTTTTTTATGCCTATGTAAAGGAGGGCAAAAAATGGTCATTGATGTCGTAGGGATTCAGCACAAACAGGGCACTGTCGAGGGTCGGCCGTATGAGTTTTTCGAGGTACATTCCCTTGTCCCTGATGCGCAGGTTACGGGTCAGGCAGTCGATGTAATTAAACTTAAGCCCGATGTTTTGGCCGATGTACTCGGAGAACTTGGCGGGTTGCCTCAAAACTTGATCGGTCAGCGGCTTTTCGTCGACTATGATCGCAAGATGAGACCGGCCACGGTTGATCTCATGCAGAAAAAATGATTACGCTGTTTGAAGGCGTTCCCGGTTCTGGTAAGTCTCTTTGGGCTGCCGGTCAGATACTGGATCAGCTTTCTTTAGGTCACTTGGTCATTTGCAATTATCCTTTTAAAGCACCGGCTAAGAAGAAGTATCGGCGGGGCGCGCTGGTTACATGCAGTAATGAAGATTTAACTGTAGATTTCTTGAAACGCTGGTATAACATCTGGTTAAAATTCCGCTGCGGTGGTGATCCGCGCGAGCATCAAATTTTTTTGGTGATAGATGAAGCGGGTTCTGTTTTCAATCCTCGGGATTGGCAATCTTCCGATCGGCGGGAGTGGCTTTCTTTTTTCTCCCAGCACAGAAAATTGATGTTCGATGTCGTTCTGATCGCCCAGCAAGATATAATGTTAGACAAACAGATCCGCGGTTGTATAGATATTGCGGAAAAATTCGCAGATGTGCGGAAATTTCTTCCGGATCGCGGTTGGTATTGCCCGCCGATTTTTAAAAGATCGGGGCGCGTTTATCTTTCCAAAAACTCAAGGGCTGGCTACCTCGGAACACATTTTTTCCGAGTGCGCCGGAGCTGGGCCGCGGCCTACGATACATTTTCACTTTTCGGGCAGGATGGCGATGCCTCTGTGGCTGTCTCTTCCGTTTCGGTTGATCTTGCACCGGCTGAGGTTCCCTGTCTGCACTGGCGGCGTTCTTTGAGGGTTGCCAACGCTGCAACGAGAATTGCCTGACGGGGAAAAGTGGGGGTCTGGGGCGCAAAAGCCCCAGATTAGCAGCGCCCGCGCGGGCGTTTACTGCACCAGATCACAACTTATAACGCGCGAAGGCAAGAGCAGAACTTGACCACGGCGGCGGCTTCTCATTCTATCCGCTGAAGCGCTCGGGGCTGACTTTGAATCAGCATGGAGCTGGATCGGCGCAAAGTGCGAGACTTTCCCTTGTTCTTTCCCCCAGCAAGCACTTATCGGGAAAGTAGAGCAGGCCGCGGCCCAGCTCCGGCGCACTTGGGGGAAATGGTTCTGATATTACAGTATGCAGGGGGGTCTAAAGATGCAGCAATACTATCTTGTTGAGATCGCTACGGGTGAAACAGCGCTCCCGGATTTCAATTATCTGATTCAGTATCAGAATAACTACAATGCCGCAATTTTGGTTGGCCTGGGTCTTATTCTGGGTTCGATCCTGGCAATGTACTTTAGGGGGCGTTTTTAGTGGCCATTGAAGATTTATTAAGTTGCTTATCTATGGGCGCGGTCGCGGGTTTGGGCATAGGCCTGGCCTTAAACTTCACGATTTCGGCTATATTTAAGGTTATAAATTCCGTTATCAATTCTTAAAAGGAGTGAATGTAAAATGATTCCTGTATCTCTTCAGCTTATGGAGATTACCCCGGATGCCAATGTTACCGCAGTTCTGAGCGCGGTTACTACCTACACGCAGGGTTATGTTGCCGCTGTCTCCGCTTGGTTGACTGCCTATATCCCTGTTATCCTGCCGATTGTCGGTATTGCGGTCGCTGCCTTCTTCGCAATTCGCATGGTCAAGCGCTTTGCCCGCGGCTGATTTAGTCGGCCTACAATTCAATACTGTTATACCATGACTGCCGGTGTGGTAGTTGTGGGGGAGACTTTCGCGCGGGGTTGGGTGTGCGCCCGCCCCGCGCTTTTATTTTGAAAATTACGGGGGTACAAAATGGCTGCTTTTGCTTCTGATCGCCGGTCGGGTTGGGTTCGGGTGCTGGTGCTGATTCTGTGCGCCCTTTTTATATTTGCTACGATTGCAACACCTCCGGCATATGCTGCCGGTGAAACTGTGGCTTTATTTGGCTTGGCTGCTGTCCTGTCCGCTGCAACGGCTGCTTTGGGCTTTAAACTGGCCAATAATGCAGATGGTCAAGCTACTTTGCAAAAGATGGTGCAGGACTTCGCAGGGGCTTCTATAGCCGCTGGGCTGGTGCTTACCGGCACGAAAGTAAACGGCCTGATAAATGGTATGCAGTATATCAAGATGGCCGTACATAATGGGAAAACCTATCTTGATGAACGAGTGGCAGCGTGGTGTCAACAGTGGTTGGCAGATCATGGAGTTTATTCTTCTTCTTCTATTAGTTTCCCTTCTTATCAATATGGAGAAACTGTTGATTTTGTTGGTTCAGATGCTGCTTTATTGTGTGATGTTTTAAATAATTATATTTCTAATGATTCTTTTTATGGTAAAGATTCTGTTTTTTCTAAGACTTTGCCTGCTGGGTGGAAAAAAATCATTGATGCTTCTGGTTGGGATTTGTCAGACGGTTCTTTATATAGGTTGGTTTGGGATGGTTCTTGGGAATATATTTATAGAATTGAAACACACCCTTCTTCTGGTGTTGTTACAAATACAAATGATGTCCCTTCTGTTAATTTTTCTTCTGGATTGAAAGCTTCTTATTTTGAATTGCAATGCGATAAAAGTTATAATACGCCTTCTGGGCCTTATTCTAGTTATCAAAGTATTTTTTTTCTTATTCCAAGGACTTTGTTACATGGTGCCGAAGTTTCTAATTTTGGTGCTGTTGATTCTTCTTTTAATGATACTGGTTTATCCGGCACTGATACACTCGGTGAAGATTATGTTAATAAGACGCTGGAGCAGATTCTGGCCGGTTTGAAAGAATGGGCGCAAGACTGGTTTGACGCCGGTGCGGATTCTGTGACCAACGCGGCTACAGGCGCGAAGGATTTACCTCTTTCGGTTGCTACTGGTGCAGCCACTTTAAACCCAGATATTGCAGACGATGGTCCGCTTGTTTGGTTCCCGGCGTTTGATTGGCCGCTTGGTAAGCTGCGCAGCGGTGAAACAGATACAAAGACTGTGGATCAGGGTAAGGAAAATGCTTCAGCTGCCGAGACTGCAACAACCGATGTTGCTGAAAATCAGACCGTTATAGATAGCCTTGTAAATTGGGCGCTGGGCTATATCTCCCCGGATACGGGGCTATTCTCTAAGTTCCCTTTGTGTGTGCCTTATGATGCTTACTTGCTTGCGTGTGCTTCTCTGGGTGTCGATGTCGTTGAATCTGATTCAATTTTCAGTGCGTCTCCTGACGATCTTTCTTCGATCGTCCAGACCGGGTCTGACCAGCAGTCAGAAGGATTCACTCCTGTTATCACTATCTCTAACGATCTTACCCTTGATGGTTATACATATCCTCTCAAGCTTACGATTGATTTGACGGACTGGACGCCTCTTATAAAATTTGTCCGTTTGGCTATTTCGATAACTGTTATTGCCGAGCTGATCGGCGCTGAGTATAAGAGGATAAAGGGGAAATAATATGGGCACTCTATTTGGTTTTATATCTCTTGAAGCTTTGAAGGGTGCTGCAGCGTCTCTCCTGCAGCAGCTTGGAAAAGTTATTTTCACTATTCTGGTGCTTGCAGCTGTTCTTGCAATCATGTTCCCGCTTCTCCCTGCTGATCCTTTCCGGGATGCTATTTTAGAGTATGCGCAGATGGTCAAGCCCTATGCTGACTGGTTAAACTTCTTTATTGATGTTAAGCTTATTAGCACCACATTTCTGTTTTATGCTATGTGGCGATATGCTTACTGGGTTTACCGTCATGTTGGGGGAATCGTCCTCGACAAAGATTCACAAATCAATTTTGATGCCTAACCCCTTGGCGGTCGATCTGGCTGGCAGCGGCGTGCGCGGCTTGCCGTGCGGGACGCTGGCGGCCTGTCGGCCGCCAGAGGGGCGGTCCGGAGGGTCCGCCCCTGTTTACTTGATACAATAGAAACTACTAAAGCCGCTTTGACATTCTCCCCCAAATTTCCTCCATAATTTGGGAAAAAAAAATAGACGGTTGCCCGCCTTTGTGCTATAATGTAGCTGCTACACAAACATTATAAAAGGCTGATCGGCATGACCGTCCAGAAAATAGGTATTTTCTATATGAATAGTAACACGAAAAACAATATAAATCAAGAGGTACAAAAAAAATTATCAGATCGCAAAACGCGCACTATGGAACTTTACCGGCGTGTTATGCCTTTTGACTATAAATCTGCTGCCAGATATTATAATTGCGGTACGACTATAGCCTTGCAAAATGGCAAGATCAAGGCTGCTAACTTCTGCCGGGATCGCCTTTGTCCTATGTGTATGTACCGGCGCAGTCAAAAGATGTTTAGTCAAAATATGTCGGTGTATGAGAAAATAAAGGAAGATCACCCGCGATATCGTCAGCTGTTTTTGACCCTTACTGTTCCCAATGTTCAGTTGTGGCAGCTGAAAGAGACTTTGCAGGCCATGTCCAGCAGCTGGAACCGCTTTAGGAATCATCGTGCAGTAAAGCGTGAGCCGATTGTCGGTTATTGTAAAAAGTTGGAAATTACATACAATAAGAAAGCACATACTTATCATCCGCATTATCATGTAATGTTGACTGTTGATGGGTGGGCTTCGCCTATTGAATATTATGTTAAGTGGTGGTCTGCTTCTGTTCAGCTTGGCCGTCAGCTCGTTTGCTATATCGAAAGTGTTGATGGTGATGCAAAATCCGTTGCCGAAATGTCGAAATATATGACAAAAAGTGACGATATATTGCAAAGTTTAGTTGATTCTAATTGTGATGGATCTTCCGAAAAATGGTTTATGTATCGTTCTGCTGTTTTTGCAGTTCGTGAAATGACTTATGGTGGGATCTGGCGCGAGTATCGCAGAGAATTAGGCTTTGTTGATATTGAAGATGACGATCTGACTGATACAGAGGTTGTTACACATTCCGATGCGCCGATTATCTGGTATGAATGGCAGCATCAAGCCGGCTTGTATGTTGTTGTTGATGTAACTTCTGAATGGTGCTTCGGTGATCTGATCGCTCAAGATTTAGCTTTTATACGAAAAAAAACAGGATAATTTGAACACTTAGGGGCTTTTTGTACTTGCTTTTTGTAATACAATGTAGTACAATGTATACAGAAACAAAAAGCGAGGTATTTAAAATGAAAAAAGATTCAATGGTTTCTGTTCGTCTCCCGGCCGATTTGGTTAAAATGATTGATGATGAAGTGCAGCGCAAGCAAACTGAGTGGGATAATAAGCGCCCTGCTGGTGGAATGTCTGATCGTTCTTCTACTTGGCTGCCTATTAAGTTTAGCCGCTCCGATATTATTTTTGATGCCCTTTTGTCTTATTTTCCGGATTATGATTAAGGGGGTACTATGTCTCCTGTTACACAGGTTCTTGATTCTGTTACTGCTGCTACTTGGCAATATATAGTGTTGCCTTTCATTGAAATTTTTCTTCCTGTTACTGCTGCGCTCTGGCTGCTGGTGCTTTTTTTGTGGATTAGGAACAAAAAAAATAAGAAATAGTCTGTTTATTACATATATTGACATTTTTCTTGTTGGGGTTTATTATAATAGTGTTATGGTACGAGCATAACATCTGCAATTTAATATGGTTGCAACTATAACCGCCCCCGGGTGACTGGGAGCGGTGTAGCTTGTAATACTATCTAGTTCTATGCTCGTACCATGGGACTAGATTTTTTTTATGCCTATGTAAAGGAGGGCAAAAAATGGTCATTGATGTCGTAGGGATTCAGCACAAACAGGGCACTGTCGAGGGTCGGCCGTATGAGTTTTTCGAGGTACATTCCCTTGTCCCTGATGCGCAGGTTACGGGTCAGGCAGTCGATGTAATTAAACTTAAGCCCGATGTTTTGGCCGATGTACTCGGAGAACTTGGCGGGTTGCCTCAAAACTTGATCGGTCAGCGGCTTTTCGTCGACTATGATCGCAAGATGAGACCGGCCACGGTTGATCTCATGCAGAAAAAATGATTACGCTGTTTGAAGGCGTTCCCGGTTCTGGTAAGTCTCTTTGGGCTGCCGGTCAGATACTGGATCAGCTTTCTTTAGGTCACTTGGTCATTTGCAATTATCCTTTTAAAGCACCGGCTAAGAAGAAGTATCGGCGGGGCGCGCTGGTTACATGCAGTAATGAAGATTTAACTGTAGATTTCTTGAAACGCTGGTATAACATCTGGTTAAAATTCCGCTGCGGTGGTGATCCGCGCGAGCATCAAATTTTTTTGGTGATAGATGAAGCGGGTTCTGTTTTCAATCCTCGGGATTGGCAATCTTCCGATCGGCGGGAGTGGCTTTCTTTTTTCTCCCAGCACAGAAAATTGATGTTCGATGTCGTTCTGATCGCCCAGCAAGATATAATGTTAGACAAACAGATCCGCGGTTGTATAGATATTGCGGAAAAATTCGCAGATGTGCGGAAATTTCTTCCGGATCGCGGTTGGTATTGCCCGCCGATTTTTAAAAGATCGGGGCGCGTTTATCTTTCCAAAAACTCAAGGGCTGGCTACCTCGGAACACATTTTTTCCGAGTGCGCCGGAGCTGGGCCGCGGCCTACGATACATTTTCACTTTTCGGGCAGGATGGCGATGCCTCTGTGGCTGTCTCTTCCGTTTCGGTTGATCTTGCACCGGCTGAGGTTCCCTGTCTGCACTGGCGGCGTTCTTTGAGGGTTGCCAACGCTGCAACGAGAATTGCCTGACGGGGAAAAGTGGGGGTCTGGGGCGCAAAAGCCCCAGATTAGCAGCGCCCGCGCGGGCGTTTACTGCACCAGATCACAACTTATAACGCGCGAAGGCAAGAGCAGAACTTGACCACGGCGGCGGCTTCTCATTCTATCCGCTGAAGCGCTCGGGGCTGACTTTGAATCAGCATGGAGCTGGATCGGCGCAAAGTGCGAGACTTTCCCTTGTTCTTTCCCCCAGCAAGCACTTATCGGGAAAGTAGAGCAGGCCGCGGCCCAGCTCCGGCGCACTTGGGGGAAATGGTTCTGATATTACAGTATGCAGGGGGGTCTAAAGATGCAGCAATACTATCTTGTTGAGATCGCTACGGGTGAAACAGCGCTCCCGGATTTCAATTATCTGATTCAGTATCAGAATAACTACAATGCCGCAATTTTGGTTGGCCTGGGTCTTATTCTGGGTTCGATCCTGGCAATGTACTTTAGGGGGCGTTTTTAGTGGCCATTGAAGATTTATTAAGTTGCTTATCTATGGGCGCGGTCGCGGGTTTGGGCATAGGCCTGGCCTTAAACTTCACGATTTCGGCTATATTTAAGGTTATAAATTCCGTTATCAATTCATAAAAGGAGTGAAATGAAAATGTTTCCTGTTTCTCTTCAGCTTCTGGACATTACCCCGGATGCCAATGTAACCGCAGTGCTTAACGCTGTTACCACCTACACGGAGGGTTATGTCTCCGCTGTCTCCACTTGGCTGACTGCCTATATTCCCGTCATCCTGCCGATCGTCGGCATTGCGGTTGCTGCTTTCTTCGCAATTCGCATGGTCAAGCGCTTTGCTCGCGGCTGATTTGGTCGGCCTACAATTCAATACGGTTATACCATGACTGCCGGTGTGGTTGTTGTGGGGGAGACTTTCGCGCGGGGTTGGGTGTGCGCCCGCCCCGCGCTTTTATTTTGAAAATTACGGGGGTACAAAATGGCTGCTTTTGCTTCTGATCGCCGGTCGGGTTGGGTTCGGGTGCTGGTGCTGATTCTGTGCGCCCTTTTTATATTTGCCACGATCGCAACACCTCCGGCATATGCTGCCGGTGAAACTGTGGCTTTGTTCGGTTTGGCTGCTGTTCTGTCCGCTGCAACGGCTGCGCTGGGCTTTAAACTGTCCAATAATGCAGAGGGGCAGGCAACATTACAGAAGATGGTGCAGGACTTCGCAGGGGCTTCTATAGCTGCTGGGCTTGTGCTTACAGGCTCTAAGCTCAACGGCCTGATAAATGGTATGCAGTATATCAAGATGGCCGTACACAATGGGAAAACTTATCTTGATGAAAGGATCTTTGCTTGGTGTCAACAGTGGTTGGCGCAAAATGGGGTTTATGATAGTTCTTCTGTTACTATTCCTGAATTTACAGATAAACAAGTTGTAGACTTTGCTGGTTATTCGTTAGATGAACTTTTGAGCTTTTACCCTTCTGTTATGGGTCAAGCTGTTCCTTATACAACGACATTTATTATTGAAAATTGGGATTTGAAGAATGTTGATTTGACTGGCCGTGCTATTTTTATTCGGAATGATGGCTGGATCTTTGTTAGTGATTCCGTTTATACTGGTACTAAATTTACTGTAAATGGTGATTCTGCACATATTCGCGTTTTAACTCCCTCTGTTGTGGGATCTTTATATTATATGGAAAATCCTTTTGGAAGTTATTACCGAGTCGGCAAGTATTCTAACCGTACTGAATCTTTTTATCTTATGGGTCAATCAGGTGGTTATGCTCAAACTAATAATATAACTACTTTAAATATATCTTCAAATGATACGGGTTTATCTGGTACTGATACGCTCGGTAAAGATGTTATAGATTTGACGCTAGATCAGATCTTGGAGAAGCTGAAAGAATGGGCACAGGATTGGTATGATGCCGGTGCGGATTCTGTGACCAATGCGGCTACCGGTGCGAAAGATTTACCGCTTTCGGTTGCGACTGGAGCTGCTACCGCGAATCCTGCTTTAAATCCTGATGATGTTTATAATCCTCCTTTCGCTATTCCTTTGCCGGGTCTCCGAAGTGGCGAGACAGATACAAACACCGTGGAGCAGGGCAAGGAAAATGCTTCAGCTGCCGAGACTGCAACAACCGATGTTGCCGAAAATCAGACCGTAATAGATAGCCTTGTTAATTGGGCGCTGGGCTATAT
>ERZ1026878.1651-NODE-1651-length-12844-cov-19.709985_pt1 | contig 12844 bp, 11 predicted proteins | sample MGYA00380169_ERZ1026878 | MGnify/ENA primary metagenome ERZ1026878 (study PRJEB33269, sample SAMEA4719805) | human gut metagenome | biome: human-associated habitat; feature: organic feature; material: feces | place: Cameroon | collected 2013-10 ...
CGGTGCAAAGATACGAAATTTTAAAGCCGAAATCAAGTTTTTACGGAAATAAGATTGTAAAAATAGTGTAAGTGGTTGATATATTGTAATTTAACTAAATGCTATTTTTGCATGTTCATTTCCCCCGGTCATTTTCGGTCATGGTCATTTTCGGTCATTTTCAAATGGAACTTGGTCATTTATTCTATAGTATAATATAAATATATATTTATATTATACTATAAGGGAATTTAGCGCCCCCGAAACCAAAATGACCGAAAATGACCATGACCGGAAATGACCAGATAGAACTTCTGAAGAAAAGTATTTCTGAAAACATTTATTAATGTTAAACCATTGGTAATTAGCTTGTAATGAGGTATTATCAAATTTTTTGATAGTTTGTTTTGTATCCCCTTAAAAGCTTCTAAAGGATCATTCCTTTCCCTCTCATTCCCTCTTTTCTACTTCCAACTCTTGTGAATAATGTAAAATATGTTCCAAAAATGGCTTTTCAACCTTCTCCAACCTGCCTTTCACCCCTCACTTTTTACCCCTTCTGTAGGGGTGAAAAAGTGCCATCGGAGGCACATTTTCTTAGCTCCGCGAGCCAATTTCTGCTCATGATTCCTTGAAAAACCATTTCTTTCACTCTTCCCTTTTTCTGTTCAGATAATGCAATCTTTCAAGACAAAAGATAGTATAATCATATTTTATAAAGAGCTGAAAGCAGGCGAGATAACGAGTACTGGATAGAATATAATATTTTGATATGTTGGCTCATTTTAAAAAGTAATAAACGCACCCTTCCACCCGTGTTTTTTGAAGTTTTTCTCATTTTTTAGTGTTAATCTATATAATAATGTCTGTTTTTTCGCAATTATTTTGTAACTTTGGGGGCGAATTCTGCGCATGGTGCGCAGAAAATAAAACATTTAAAATATATACAGAGATGACAGAACAACAGAAACAAGCCATTATAGAAAGTGGAAAGCAATATTTCCGCTCTATTATCATACCCAATCATTTGAAGAACCTGAATAAGCTTCATCTGAGCAGCTTTGATATTAATCCGTTTCTTATCAATTATCTTGCAGCATTCTTATGTGGAGATACGCAACCAATTAGTTTGGCCAAAGCTTTAGTCTATCCACGTATCCTGGGCACAAGTCTCAGTACTAGTTTCGGGCAGAATGTTCAGGTGTTTATTGCTCAACTCCAGGAGGTAGTTGGTGGAGCATCTGGCATTGATGGTATAGATATTGAATTCGTTGACGCAATTGATGGTCGCCGTAAATACTGTCAATGCAAGGCGGGACCCAAAACAATTAATAAGGATGACATTACCACAATTTTAAGTCATTTTAAATATCTCTTGAACAAGTCAAGACTGGATAGAATGGGGTTGCAGTTTGATGATCTTGTAGTAGGGGTATTGTATGGTGAAAAAGAAAACTTATCAGCTTTCTATAAGGCGATAGATACGCATTATCCTGTATTGTGTGGTGCTGATTTTTGGATGCATCTTACTGGTGATGAAAACTTTTATCATCGTTTGGCCAAGGCTTTTGGTGAGGTTGTAGATGAAGATGGCATAAATGGAAGTGCACTTATCCTAGCCAAAGTGGAGGAAATCGCAGAGGAAATCAGAGAGAAAGGTGGGTTGTAACTATGACATTTATATCAGAAAATAATTTAGCAGCACTTATTGGAACCTCCAATCGTACTGTTCAAACTTGGGGTAGAAATGGGCTTTATCCACTTCGTGTTCAGAATGGTGTCTCGGGTTTTGAGATGGAAGACCTTCAAGTAATCCCGGAGGTAGATTCCATGCTTAAAAGTAACTGGGAAAACGAATCTAGAGTTATTCCTGTGCGACAATTCAATTCAGTAGAACTTTTTGCTGGTGGTGGTGGCTTGGCTTTAGGCATGTCGCTGGCAGGTTTTCATCACGTGTTGTTGAACGAGTTTGAAACAGCTGCGTGCAGGACGCTAAAAACAAACAGACCAGAATGGAATGTGATAGAGGGTGATGTGCGCCACATAGATTTCACTCCTTTAAGAGGTAAAGTAGATTTTCTGTCAGGTGGTTTCCCTTGTCAGGCGTTTTCGTATGCAGGAAAGGGGGCTGGATTCAACGACACCCGTGGAACTCTGTTCTTTGAACTAGCCCGAGCAGTAAAAGAAATTCAGCCGAAAGTTTTTATGGGAGAAAATGTTAAGGGGTTAATCTCACATGAAAATGGACGAACATTTGAGACTATAAAAAATGCAATAGCTGAATTGGGATACACGCTTGTTGAACCTCGTGTGTTGCGTGCAATAATGTATCAAGTGCCGCAGAAACGAGAGAGGTTGATTCTCATTGCAATTCGCAACGATATTGCTAAACGTGTAGAGTTTCATTGGCCTACACCTTATCATGAAGTATTAACTCTTCGTGATGCTCTCTACCAAAGCGTAATCTTTGATAGTGATGTTCCTGTTTCTGAGGGTGCACAGTATCCGGAGAAGAAAAAGCGAGTTTTGGCAATGGTTCCCCAAGGTGGCGATTGGAGAAATCTGCCAGAAGATGTTGCCAAGGACTATATGGGAGGTAGTTGGTTACTCGGTGGTGGAAAAACGGGTATGGCAAGAAGATTGTCACTTGATGAACCGTCATTGACACTTACATGCTCTCCTTGTCAAAAACAGACAGAGCGTTGTCATCCTTTAGAAACACGTCCATTAAGTGTTCGCGAATATGCACGTATTCAGACATTTCCGGATAGCTGGAATTTCCAAGGAAGTATGAGCGATAAATACAAGCAAATAGGTAATGCGGTTCCCGTTAATTTAGCGTGGGCAGTAGGTCGCTCACTTATCCGGCTTTTCAATGATATTCAGAATATTATGCCTGAGGATACACGGGATTGTTCTGAAGCTGTTAGAGAGATTGTGCATAAGCAGTCGCAATTAGTTGTTGTAAAGGATCATAATACGCAGACTTCAACTGTTATAAATAAGTACCACGAGCTCAACTTCCTTGATCTCTTCGATCAATATGCACTCAATAGTATTGCTGACAACAGTATGTTGCACGAAGATATTAATTGGGAGAAATATGGTGAAAAGCCGCAGCTGGAGCCTGTGGTGGATGAAACCAGGAATGTTCTCATCTCGCTGGTAAAGAAAGACAACGAGAAGATGTTTCTTGACGGTTCTGCCACCATCTACTATACAGGCAAGAAGTTTCCTGCATCCGTGGCTCTCAACAAGCTTTTCTACTTTATGCCTTATATTAAGGGCAAGGGAGTGCGCGATCTCTTCCTTATCAGAATAGCACGACTCGGCTATCGCAAGGAGGGAACGCCCGAAGAAGATAAAAACGATCTCCGACTGGTACTTGAGGTGCAGTTCGTGAAGCAGCTCTTTGATGACTACAAGCCTGTGGAATTGAAGATCTGGCGAACTTTTACGGATACTACCATCGGTAAACTAATCAAGCTGACTTTTTAAATGTAGGAGGTCAACGAGATTTTTCATAAGTACCGCTAATCGGCGGTTGAGTTAGTTATCGTCAAGGAAGGTTTATTACCAGCCGAGACATTTGTTTAATTGAAGGGATGTGTCAAAAGTCTATAAAACTTGCTTGCTATCCGCAGAACGCATTACAGGATGAATTATAACACAGCCCCTTTTAAAATTTGAAGTAAGAAACAGAAAGTAAATAGAAAGTAACCATAATACGATAGACGCTGATTATCTGGCACTTCTACAGTATTAAGAACCTGCAAATTCAAAATTCGACAAGAAGACGGTGACAGCAAGGCGTCCACTCCTCTACGGCGTGGACAGTACTTGTTTGTACCTTGTCGAAGGTTATTGCAGGTACCTTAATACTGGTACTTACAGGGAACCCCACGCCGCTTATTTTATCAACAACAATTACAACCTACATAAAACAAAAAGATGGAATTAGAGGAAATACCCAATAACGATAATCGTTACGTTTTTCTCCTGAAAATCACTTCAGAAGAAGATTTGTTGGAAACGGATGAGGCTACAGGAGAAAAGAAATACACACCTGTAACTAAGGATGATGTTGATCTGTTTAGAGAGAAGCAGAGCATCTATCTAAGGAGATTCGCCATGCTATAGAAGATTTTCAATGGAAGTCCGAGAAGCGAAAGGATCTTACTCATTATTATCATATTTACCAAGACCTTGCCGAGCAATTGGCAGATTTTCTTAAATATATTCATTCGCTCCAAAAGAAAGTATATATTACCATCTATAAAAGCTATGACAATGAGCTGATGGATATCTATACGGAAGTGTTGAAGAAAGTGCTGAATGACATTCAGGTTATTGCCCAGAAGCATGCAAACTATTTCCCGGATGTAGATGACTATGGGCAGATACCCAGCGCAAAGGATATTTTCGAGCAGTGTGAGAAGCAGGAGGCTCCGGATGGTACTGACCTCTCTAGCTATGAGTCTCACTACAAGAACTTTATCTCTTCCGGATTGAAGTCGGCTTTGGAGAAAACCATCGCCATAGTTAACTGTATATTCAATGACTTTACCGACCTATATAGAACCCGACTTTTCCGCACTGATGAGGAAGCTGTGATTATTTATCATTACATCAAGCGAGATTTCGACGAGCACCAGCTGCCGGCTCATCTGGAGCATGAGGAAAAGGTGCAGAAGCGCCACATGGAAAGCAGGAGAATGGGGTTTACTAAAGTGGATTTGCAGAAAGTGATGGTAGAAACGATAGATAAATACGGAAATTATAAGCTATGTGGAGATTGGTATAATAACATCAATGAAGAGGATGAAGAAGAGCTGGTCCATACACTTGTCCGAGAGCAGGCTTCACCGGAAGATTTTGTCAAGCTGTTCAAGTATCAGGGTGAGTATGGAAAGTTGGAGGAGAAGATTGCCCAGGCTGATGACTATGAGCATCATGGCGATTCTTTCTTTGCCAACTGGGTGGATCCATTTAAGTTAGAAAAGATGTTGAAGTTCTGGATAAAGGGCAACATGACCAAGCAGCAGAACTGGTACATAGTCTGGTGCCTGATGAAATATACGTTCCACATGGTGAAGGAGGGTAAAGACAAGAATGCCTTTGCCGCCCGCATGAACCTGATGTTTCCGGATGTAGAAAAGAAATGCGTGGTAGATTCGTTCAGAAAGCAGGAAAACCAAAAGAACCACAACCTCCATTTTTCGGAGTGGCTTTCAGAATCAGATCATGATTATGCCATTGCCTATGATCTTTATTGTAAGCTGAAGAAGACGGAGGATTATAAGAGAAGTATCTGAAGAGGAAGAAGTAGGGAAGGTGCGATGGAGGGCGTCTTCCCTATTTTTTTAGTTTCTCAATCTCACTTTTTGACAAATCTGTTATTTGCATAACTGTTTCTATATCCATGCCAGCATCCAGCATCTTTTTTGCTATTTGGTTAGCCTTCAAGTTTTTACCTTCCTCACATCCCTTTTCCAAAGCCGTATCTATAGAGTTCTTGACATCACGATACGCCTACAAACTATCCTCATATTCTTTCAACTCAGTTGGTGTGAACTTTGAATAGCTAATGGTTTCAAGAGTTTCTATGGCTTTCTCGACATTATTGATAAGCAAACCCCTCTCTCTGAGAATTACAATTTGCCTCTCGGTTGCTACTGACCCGTATGTCTGCTACCCCACTCGTATGGCGAAAAATTAATTCCGAGAACCCTAAATAAAAGTCTATTCAGGAATAGTCCAATAGTAACTATTCACAATTACAAATTGTAAGAATGTGCTCTCTTATGGAATTATATCTGTCTTTGGGAGCATAGTTTGCAAGATTTTTCAGAACTTCATCAATGTAATTGTTTATAATAATAGCATAAGTTCCAATGTCTTCACTTCTACAATTTATATCTTCGAATTCACTGCGAAATCTCCTTTGCATAAATTTACTGGAGTGAACTTCAAAAGTACATGTTGCGTCTTTATACTTCATCTTCCATGTTGTGTCATCCCAAAAGAAATGGCCGACATGGCAAATATTGTATTGTCGCTTTAATGTATCATAGTTGGCTTCAAAAGTCTTAAAAACTTTACATAAAACAGTTGCATCAATCAGAGAACTTTCATCCTTATAAATATTGTTATGACTCTTTATCTTAACTTCTCCAGTTCTAAGATTATAATCGTTTCTCCAATTATGTATCGCAGTTTCGATATCTTTATATGGTTTAAAATACATGATGATAATTATTTAACCTTAATTCCGCAACACTATTTTGATTTTTTCTTTTTAAATAACTGAGCAACAAAAAGTTGCTCGAATTTTTGTCCTGTCAGAATGTTCACTTGTCTTAGTGTTGCGAAAAGAAAACAAGCAAAACTCTGATATGACGTTGCAAAGATACAAATTAAATCTGAGAAACTCACTCCTTTTGGAGGAATATTTTCAATCATAGAGCAATTTACCTCCACATTGTCTTCTGTAATAGACTTGACCCTCAGTCTAAGGTGTAGACCGTTCGGTTATCAATACAGCGAAATCATCCGTTCTCTCATGAGTATCTACTTCTGTGGTGGCCCATGTATTGAGGATGTCACTACTCATTGATGAACCATCCAAGAAATTGATGAGCAAATCCTTGTTAGGTTTGTTCCAAAAGATACGCTTAAAACCAAAATCGGTAAGCAAGCTAATATATCGTTCTTCTATCCGTTTCATATCCATTTCCTTTTAAAACGTTTAACTGAATTGTAGTGCAAAAATAAGCATTTTTTTTTGAATTATAAATATTTCGAGTGTTAAAATGTGGGTTGTGGGGGTGATTTTTCCCAAGATTCCCACGATTTTTCCCAATGTTGGGAAAAAATGAGGGATTTTTTGGGGGAAAGGGAATGATTTTTCCCTTTTTCTTTACTTTTTAGCTCTCTTTTTTTTCTTCTTCTTATTTTTTCCCAAGAAATGCCCGATTTTTCCCAAAATCGCGGGTTTTTCGGGGAAGTTGTGGGAAAAGGATTGTTTTGCCTTGGTTTTCGCAGTACTTTTGCAGCGTCGAAGAAACAAGACAACGCCGAAATGGTTTGGTGATCTTGAAACCTCTTCTTCATTATATAATATGTATGCTCAGATTATGAGAGTGGTGAAGCAGGGCGAGGCTTTCGCCGTGCAGAGCCAGAAGAGTGAGAACGGACAGATGATGAAATGTAACATCATCCTGCAGGAGTTGGGTGGCAAGTACGAGAACCAATATGCTGCGGCAATGCTGGGCAATATCGCCCAGTGCAAGTTTGCTCCAGGCACGATAGTAGCGGTGACGCTCAGATTCATGGCTCATGAGTATAATGGTCAGGTTTATCAGGATATCCTCGTAACGGATATTGAGAAGCTTGGTAAGTAAGGCTGAGGCTTGATAAGCAAGGCAAGTGTTTAATCTTGAATTGAAATAGGTGGAGTAAGAATTGTCCCGGGATAATTTGCGCAAACTGAAACTTATGACACTTCTTTCGTTCATCCTTATTTTAATTGAAGATTTTATGAAAAAGGGACAGAATAAGCAGGTAAATAACCAGCAGGTGAATAATAGTGGCTGCCAGCATGTGCAGCTGGGTGGTATGGCTTTCTACGATGAAAGCAAGTGTTTCCTCTTTGCACCTAGTGAACATGGGGCAGGTGTGAAGGTGCAGGGATTCCGTTCGCAGGGCGTTGCCCAGCAGCTTTCTGATGGAACTTTTGATTTCGTGATGAAACCACGAATCCGCTCGCAGTCAGTGCTGATCAGAAAGTTGGCGCATGGTCGTGTGAGCAAGACCAAGGATGGAGCCATCCAGCTTACCTTGAAGGTGTTCTGCGATGAAGGAATCAATATCGGAAGTGCGCTGGTGAAGGAAGCGGAAGAGGCTGCTGATGCTGTGGTGGATTATCAGTTGAAGCGATAGAAGTTATGGATGTTCAACTTAAATTGATAGGTAGAAACACATAGATGAGTTGCTATTTAATTAAGGTGGAGAACGGGCACAAGGTGGCCCGCTCCATCACCTCGGAAGAGGAATACAGAAAGATTCGTGGAAGCTACGAGCAGAAGGCGAACTTGCGACTGGCTCGCGAGGGGAACGACGGGGCGAAGCGAAGACTAGTGCAGTTTAACTACTCCGGGCATTATCCGCAGGGCGTGGTGAAGGGAACGAAGCTGCCTAGCCGGGCTTTCGGCTTCGACCTGGATGATAAGCAGGACTTCGAGAAGGCGGCTAAGCTGATGTTGCAGGAGCCGGAAAAGTACGGTCTGCTGATGCTGGAACGCAGCGCAAGACAGGGTGGTCATGCGGTGTGCAAGCGTGAGATGGGCAAGACCATCCTGGAGAATCAGGTAAGAATTGCCAAGATGATGGAGTGCGAGATGGATACTTCGGCTCATGATATTAACCGAGTTTATTTCACAACTTCTGCTGATGCTGAAGATTTGCTCTATCTATCGCCCGAACTCTTCAAGGATGATTATGAGGAAGCTGCCGTGGCAGCTGAAGGCAAGATGCTGGAAGAGCGAGAGAAGTATGGACAGGAGGAGCTGCCTCCTGGGGCGCATAAGGCGAATAAGCATTACAAGCCTTGGTTGGAGAAGGTTGAAGAGAAGGCTTTGGATTCTCAGAAAAATCTGGGAAATCAAGAGAATCAGAAATCTCTTGAAAATCAGATGAATCCTCAAAAGGTTCAAGCCTCTCAGAATCCTCGGAATCCTTCTAAGAATCAGGCTCAGCCTGCTTCCGCTTCATCATCTGCTTCATCTTCTCCATCATCATCTTCTCCATCATCTTCTTCATCACAATCCAGTAATGATTACCTCGGAATCCCATATTCCGAAATCATCCAGAAGTGGTGGCAGATGTATAATGACGGGCATGAGCCAGTTCGCTCCAACCGCAACACTTTGACCTTCGAACTTGCCGTGAACCTTCGCCACATCTGTGGCTTCGACCGCAATCTGATGGCGCAGGTAATTCCCTGCTACGATGGATTTCCCGAGCAGGAGAAGATGGCTTGCATCAACTCGGCACTGAACGAGAAAATCACCCAAATGCCTAAGCGACTGAAAGATGTGCTCGCTGCCATCCGACAGGAAAAGCTGAAGCTGGGGGCTGCAAAGGGCGGAAATCAGGAAGACAATGAGGCATTGGTCAATGCGCTGGATGAGGCGAATGCCCAGGACGATTTGTTTTATTACAACGCCCTGCCCAAAATGCCGCTGGGCGTGAAGGATTCGCTGGATGCAGTGGGTCCGGCACTGGCAATGCCGGTGATTACCGCCATCTGCCCGGCAATCGGAATGCTGGCTACGGGCGTAAAGGTTGCCGTTCACGGCAAGATGAACTCGCTGAACCTCATCTCCTACATTGCCGGTGACTTCGCCTCCGGAAAGGGAAGCATTGACCCCGTGGTGGATGCATGGACTTCGGAAGTGAAGGATATGGACAAAATGTATCAGCAGAAGGAGGATGAATGGCGAGCCAAGAAGCGTGCGGCGAAGAACAAGAAGGAGCAGCCGGAAGAGCCGAAACTGCCCGTAAGATGCCTGACGCTGAACAACACCGTGGCGAATCTTGCCGAACGACTGGCTAACACCGAAGGCAAGCACGCCTTCTCGTTTACTCCGGAAGCTGACACGGTGGCGCAGAAATGGAAATCGGCGATGAGCGATTTTTCCGTGATGCTCCGTCAGGCATATGATGGTACGAGCTACGAACGTGAGGCGAGAAGCGCAGATGCAGTAAATGTTCACATAGACAGACTGTTGTGGAACGTGGTGATGTGCGGAACGCCCGATGCACTTTATAGAGTGGTGAATAACTATACGGATGGTTTTCAGAGCCGCATCACCGTGGCAAGAACCCCTGACAATACGTTTACTCCGTTGACGGATAATCTGTATGTGCTCACCGAACGCCAGCGCGACCGCATCATACAGGTAGCCCATCTTCTGCCCCTGATGGCGGGAGAGGTGGAATTGCCGAAATTGGAAGTCAAGGGTAGAGAGTGGCTGGAACAGATTCGCCTGGAGACGATGAAGAATGATGACAAGGTGAAAGCCCGTCAGCGTTTTCGAATCTGTCCTACCACGATGAGAATGATGACCTGCATCCTGCTCTGCAAGGTGGCTGAATCGCTGATTCAGAAGCACGGTTTCCAGGGAGCGGAGAAGCTGTTGAAACAGAATCCGCAGGCGTGGAAGGATTTGATAGTGAAGATGCAGACGCCTACCATGCTTGCAGCCTTCAACATCCTGGCTGATTATCAGTTGGACAATGCGCTCTACTTCTTCCGCACTCGCATAGAGGATGCTTTCTCGTCGAAGGACTATTGCGGACAGTCGCCATACGACCGTACGCATCGAGGCAAAAATGATTCCATCTTCGAGCGCCTTGACGTAACCTTCTCCTTCGATCAGGCTCAGCAGCAGAGCATTTCCGTGAAAGGGGCGAGTGTTACCAACGAGACCGTGAGACAGATGTTGAAGAACTGGAAGCGGCAGGGCTTAATTGCTATGTTGCCAGACAAGCGCTATCAGAAAGTTTCGTCTATAGTTTAAATCCGGTCATTTCCGGTCATGGTCATTTTCGGTCATTTTGGTTTCCGATTCATTGGAATCCTTCATGACCGAACATGACCCGAAAATCAATTATCAATTATTAAATGTAAATTATCATGAATATTACTATATTTCGCCGTCGCTTCACTCCATGGGGTGTGGATGGCACAATGGTTATCAATGGTGTAATTGTCAGCGGCACAGTAGAACATCCTTATAATTACCTGTCTGCAGGCGATTATGTAATTTCACCAGTACCTATCAAGTTCAAGAAGAAGATAGAGGTGGAGTACAAGAAGAAGCATCATAAAAAAGAGAAGGAATTTAAGACAGAGATCGTAGAGGAGTATAAGATCATGCCTTTAATTCTTAAGGATTATTCTTCGTCGTATCCGAAGTCTCGTACGCCTTATATTACGGCTGGCTTAGGTCCGCTTGCTTTGAAGCATGGAAGCATTGTAATGGGCAAGTCTTTAATGTCGGGACTTGTAGCTTACGATGAGGAGCTTTTCAAGAAGTTTTGCAAGAAGATAAATGAGTTAGCTGATGAAAACAAACGAATTGACTTGCATATCAAAAATCTGTGGGGGGAAGAAATTCCCCTAAAGTATCTGGCATTTTTCCCAGGTAAAGTTTTATAGTTAACTGTACTTTAGCAAGCGGTATCATAGTTAATTATACATTATAAATTATACATTATTATATTATGCGTAAGATTAAGGAAATCATCATTCATTGCAGTGCGACCCGAGAGGGTCGCAACTACACGGTAGCCGACATAGATCGTTGGCATCGTGAGCGTGGCTTTTTCAGCATCGGTTATCATTTCGTGATTTATCGTGACGGCAGCATCCACGTGGGCAGATCAGTAGAAGAGGTGGGCGCCCATTGCAAGGGTCACAACACCGTGAGCATCGGAGTATGCTACATCGGTGGCTTATCCCAGGATGGCAAGCCGAAGGACACCCGAACCCCCGAGCAGAAGGCGGCGCTGAAAGCGCTGATAGAGCAGCTGAAGGAGGAATATCCCGAGGCTGAGGTTCATGGACATAATGAATTCTCAAACAAGGCCTGTCCTTGCTTTGATGTGAAGGAGGAATTTCAATAAATAAAAATGCCCTGAAAGAGTAAAGCTTCGTGTTTAAAAGCTTTTCCCTTTCAGGGCGTTTATTTTAGTTTTTCCTCTTTAAAGTGTTTACTTTATCGGCTATACTTCTTAATATACCCCTCTGCACGAGCATCACCCAGCTCTTTTGCCTTCGCCAGGTTCTTCAATGCCTCGTCCTTCTGCTTCAATTCTATCTGCAGCAAACCGAGGAGAAGATAGCCATCGGCGTATTCCGGAGCCAGGGCTATGCACTGCTTGGCAGCACTGACACCCTCCTCAAATCTCTTGACACGCAAATCCAGACTTGCCCACTCGGCAAAATACGTAGGCTCCTTTGGCGAAAGATAGCAGGCACGGGCTATGTCGATGAGCGCCGGCTGCCACATACGCAATCGAGTCTCACACTTGTAGCGGGTGTAGAAAAACTCCGGATTCACGGGGCGGGCAATGGAATCATACTGGTTGTAATCGGCCAAAGCACTGCGATACTCGCCCTGCTCGTCCAGGAACTGACCACGAGCCAGATAGTAATTTCCTGCCAATACACCCGCATCCTTCGATGCTACTATGGCACTATCCAGAAGCACCTTGATTTCTGATGCAGGCGCCTTCAGACGGGTCTTCGACTGAGCTGCCTCCAGATAGAGCTCGCCGCTGCGGATGTCCGTCTTGGTCAAATCCATGAATATGTCGTATGCCTTCTGGTAATCATTTTTCATAAACAGGATGCGGGCTTCCTGATGCTTATACACAGGGTTCGCCTTGATGGCATAAGCCTTCTGTGCCTCCTCAATCGCCTTGTCGTAAGTCCACGCCTTGAACGCTGAATCACCCTTATAAACCAGTTTCTGGATGATCAGCTCCGAATAGTTGGAGTGAGCCTCATCCTTGGCGTTCGACTTCCTGATGCCTTCTTCCATCAGTTTGGCTGCCTCCTCAAACTCGTTCTTCTCTACCAGAATCGTTCCCTTCTCCTTGTATCCGAAAGCGGAGGTCGGGAAACTGGCGAGGAACTCGTCTGCATACTTGCCGTATTCGTCTCTGCTCAGCCGTGCCTTGTTCAGCGTCATCATAGTGATGGCATCTGCCTCGGTATCAGGCAGGGCTGTGCGGATGCCGGTCTCGCGAAGCGCTGCATCGAGGGTGGAAAGTCCCGTTACCTTCAGCTCCTTGG
>ERZ1026878.1658-NODE-1658-length-12758-cov-3.953633_pt1 | contig 12758 bp, 17 predicted proteins | sample MGYA00380169_ERZ1026878 | MGnify/ENA primary metagenome ERZ1026878 (study PRJEB33269, sample SAMEA4719805) | human gut metagenome | biome: human-associated habitat; feature: organic feature; material: feces | place: Cameroon | collected 2013-10 ...
GTAGAAGACTGAGGGTTCGGTCATCGGACCGGGGTTCGATTCCCCGCATCTCCACCATTCGAAAAGCCGCCAGAAATGGCGGCTTTTCCTTTATTTCCAACGGTTTGCGACTGTTGCCGATGTTTATCGAGATTACGAAAATCACGTCGTTTTCTAAAAAATGTTGCCAAAATGTTGCCACGGAACAAGCCCACGAACAACAAAAAGCCCCTCCCCCAGCCACAGCCGGGAGAGGGGCAACTTCGCATCGACTTACCAGCAGCTTAACAGCCGTTAAGTCTCATGCGGAGCTCTGTTAAGTGTTGTCACGGAAACAGTGGCAACGCTTATTTTTCGTCGGAATCATCGTGCTTGGTGGCCGTGAGCTGACTCACGCCAATCAATGCACCAACGAACACGCCGACCGCGTTGATGGTCGTGACGAGTTCGCCGCAATGCGGCAGTCCCCACTGGGGGCCGACCGCTCCGACAAGCCAAGCGACAGCCGGCAGGGCGATCAGCGCGAGCCATTTCAACACCTTGTACGCCTTGCCTGGCAGCAGATAATCAGTCTTTCCGTCCATTTCACACCTCCTTAAAAGAAGCCGGTCAGCGCAAGACCTGACCGGGATAAATCGTGTACGGGCTGCGCAAGCCGTTACGCTGGGCAGCCGCATACCAGCCAGAGCTGTAGATCTTCCACAGGCTCTCGCCCGCAGTCACCACGTGTGACGTGCCGACCACATGAGCGCCGACACTGGAAGCGGTCGTACCGCCGTAGCAGACGCGGTTGCCAGGATAAATCCTGTTGATGTTGCCGCTGGGCACGCTCCATGCGTTGGCCGGAGTATGGCCGGTGCGGTTGGCGATCGCACTCATGGTGTCACCGGAGCCGACCACGACGCAATACGCGCCGCCGCTGTTGGCCGCCACTGTGCCTCCACCGCCCGCCAATCGGCGGTTGACGATGGCCATGACCTCGCTGTAGCGGCTGCCGAGCAGCTGACGGCGTTGCGGGTCGTTACCATACTCGCCGCGAATCACAGCGGACGCCAAAGTATTGGCGTCGGCGACCGGCGCGCCGTTGGTCTTGTTGTTCTTCGGCGGCGTGGTCGTGTTGGACGTGACGGAGGATGCCGGAGCGCCGGCGTACTTCGCCCAGGTCACGGCGTCGCCGTAGAACCAGTTGACGTCCACCGCGCCGCCGATTCCGCCGACCGACCCGGAACTGGAGTACTGCCATGCAGCCGCGAACGGCCACGGGCTCACGGAGTACGGGACGGCTCCAGGATTCCGGAGCCGGTCGCCGGTATAACCGCGCGGATAGCCCGCGACCCACAGGCCGGCGTTCGTGGCCACGACAGCCGACCAATCACCGGTCGGAATCATGGCCGCGCTCATGTAAATCAGCGGGTTGACACCCCACGTGGCTTTCACGCGGTTGACCCACCTGAGCGCCCACCAGGTCTGCTTGCCCCAATATCCGCCAGGAGCGCTCGGCTCCCAGTCGAGCACCGGGATGGCCCTGCCGATCATGCCGCGCGCGCGAGCTTCGGACACGAATTTATCGGCCTCTGCTTCCGGCGTGGAAGTCTGCGGTGACGCGAAATCATAGGCACCCTCGCGGATGTCGGCCGACCGTGCGGCGTCAAGCTGGCAATTGGCTGAGGGGTTGACGTATCCCGTGCCCTGGTTGAGTTTGATGAACGCGAAATTGACGCCCGCGGCCTTGGCCTGCGCGCCGTTCCAGCAGCCTTGATAGCTTGCGGTGTCCACGCCGGTGTCGGCCGACGCGACAGGTGCCACGATCATGCAGATGGCGATCATGGCGGCGGCGAATGGCTTGCGCCAGTCACGCGGCAGTCGCTTGTGTTTCGGATGGCTTTTGTTGAGAATCTTCACAATCCTCCCTCCCGCCCCTTGCGGGGCAAAACAAAAGGCCGCCCGGTGTGGGCGGCCTTGGAAAAATCGATTGTCAGCGCTTGTGCGCGTTGTGGTTGAAAATGATGATGAGTGCGAGGAGGATGATGTAGGCTCCTCCGGCGATGTCGAGGTGGGTCATTGTCGGTCCTCCAAGTATTTTTCGGCGGCTGAGATGATCCAGCATTGCGCGTCGAGTTTTTCGAGCTTAGCCAGCTCGTATCGGACGGCCTCGCTGTGGTCGTGTGACTCGTCGCCGTAAATCAGGCTGATGAGCGTGTTCTTTATCGTGTCACGGCACAACTCGTCCAGCCGCCCGTCAAACCGTTCGGAACGTTCGCCGAGCATCCGCGTCTTGGCGAAATGCTGGGAAAGCACCGAATTATAAGGCAATCGCTCGGGGTTCACATGGCTGTAAAGCCCGGTCGCGAGCGATTCGAGCGCCCCCGGCCAGATTTTGAGACACAGTGTGATTACCGCGCACGCGCCACCCACACCACCAAAACCAGCTAGAAAATTTTGCAGCACATTACATCTCCTTAAAGAAAAGCCCCGCGCATGGCGGGGCTGGATTGATTGAACTCTAGTAGGGGTGGTCGGCGGCGGCGAACACCAATGGCAGGTTGGCAGTTTTGAGCATGGTCACCAAGATGGCGTCCTCGTAGCCGCACAGGCGGGCGAGCACGGTAACACCGGGGAAGATCGCTACGGTGTTGTTTTTATTGATGCCGATCCGCGTGCTGCCGTCTGCCCTCTCCCACACGACCTTCGCCAAACCGTCCTGCTCGGGCGGGTACAGCCAGCCGGCGTTATCGCCGCTGACGGTTATCTCGCATCCCTCGGCTGTGGTCCTCGCGCTGGCCGTCATGCCATCCGGCACCCACGGCACCACCGGTCCACGGTCCTTCAACGTCGGCGGATTGTAGAGATTCCGTATCCTCACTCAGACCACCCCCATTCGAGGGCGGCTAGTATGCGGCGGTGTCCTTGTCGAAGCAGCTGACACCAAGCGATTGCATGACCTGCCAATCCGAATCGGCGAAGTATCCGCGGCATTGGAGCGTGACCTTCGCTCCCGAATTCATGACCAGGCCCGTGTACCAGTTTGCCGTCCGGCAAATCGCGACGCCATTCTCGAGGGTCACACCATTGGTGGTCGCCCTGTAGCTCCCCTGCATGTCCTTGAGGATTGCCGTGCAGGTGCCGCCGGATGACGGCATGGGAAGTATGATGTTGCCCCACAATCGAAGCAGCTGGCTGTCCGCTGTGGCCGTGTACGTCTGACCATCCACAGTGCCAGAGAAGACGTTGCCGTTCGAGATGATGGTCTTCGTGTCCTTCGCCAGATTCCGGATTCTCATCGGCGGTCACCCGCCTTGAGCCTAGTAAGGCGCGGTGCTTGCGGTGAAGAAGCCCGGAAGCCCCCCCCCGACGAAAATGTCGTATGCGGGTTTCGATTCGATGGCGATATCACGGCAGGTGGTCTTGTCCTGCGCCTGCACCAGCATGCGCGTGGTCTTATCCAAATGGAATTCCGCTTCATTCACGGTTTCACCCAATATGGCGCAAGGGTTCCAGCTGGTATCGCCCACGAAGAGTTTGCCGCCCGTCTTGCTGACATGCCAGTCCCCTTGCGGGAGACTGCCGAGACGCGCAACGGAATCCGACAATACAGGGTTCGAATAGGCAAGTTTCCGTCTCATTCCAATTCCTTTCCGGTCAATAGCTTCCAACCGTCCCATTCCCTGCGCCACACCTCGCGAATCCGGTCGATGAGGAAGCACATCACGTTCGCATCGTCACCCACCGAACCCGTGTAACACTTCAGGCCGTTGTGCAGTTTTTCCGTGCGGCACCAGAGACTGCCCACGGGCGCGGTCGTGGGCTGGTCGGGTTGGACGAGCACCTGCTTCGACGCGGACGGAGGATACGTGACGTTCACGTCATCCACGTATGCGAAGCGGCTCGTCGTGGCCGGCTGTTTCGCGTGATTAGACCACGCCTTGTCATCGCCGTCACGTTGGAACGCGATATTGAAGCCCGACTCGCCGCCATAGTCGAAGACACTCTTGAAAAGACCATTGCCCAGGCTTGTCATCGTCACACTGCCGTGAGGCTGACTATCCGAGACGGCATCGGTCAGCAGACGCCAATACATTGTCACGGTCTTGGTTTCCGCGTACGGCGACCTGTAGATGACGGTCATCTTCGAGTCCGAATCCGGCACGTTGATGCCAATCGTCGCGGGCTGGTAGGCGTCGTTTTTCAATGCGGCGAGCATGGTGGTCGGATTCGACGCGAAGGACAGGAGATTCGCGTCCGAAATGGATGCCACGGTCGCGTCGGAGCAGGACAGCACGCAGTCGTCGGCATCCTCGACATGACCGTCAGCGTACACCTGCTGCGCGGCCACCTTGAGTTCCGGGTGGTCGCTGTAGAGCACCTGCGCAGTGAAGTCCACCGGTTTGAGCCACACGTCCACGAGCTGGTTGGCGGCTGGTGGCCACACCTGAGCACCGTTATGCAGTGCATTCCAATATGTCTGGGTCCCGTTCCGATTGATGCCGAACACGGGTTCCCCCACCCGCGTCCCGTTCAAAAGCACACCCATGTCAGCCCTCCTGGGAAGTGTTGGAGGTGGAATCAGTATCAGCCGCGGCCTCATCCGTGGTTCCGGAAGACGGTTCCATGTCGGCCGCCGTGTCAGAGGCCTTGTCCTGCACCTGTTTCACAGCCTCGTCGATTGCGGTCAAAGCGGCATCCGCATGAGATTCGACGGTGGTTTTCGATTCACTGATCGCGTCGGCCGCGGTCTGCACGGACTGAGCCTGCGCTGTCGCCTGACTGGCCGCGATCTGCGCCACGTTCGCGGCCTGAGCCGCCTGCGCGCTCTGCGACTCAACCACGGCCCTCGCTCCGGTCAGGTCCTCGAGGATCTGCGACGCCACGGTCTGCGCCGAGGATTCGGGATAGAAGACCATGTGCGTCGGATATTGGGCGCTCAAGGTCTTGGCTTCATCCAACGATGAGGCCATGTCGAACACAAGCATCCTGCCGTTGTTGTCGACGGGTCCCAAGGTTGCCTTGTCGACGTCGGGCAGGTCGGCGAACGCCACGGCCGTCGTGCTGTCCGGCACGTTCACGTAGCGTCGGAACTTCCACAGGTCCGTATCCAAGCCGACGGTGACTTCGTAACAGAAGGTGCTGTCGGTCGGCGGGACCGTCACGGTCGCCTTGCCTTTCGCGTCGAGTGTGACTTCGAAGCCTTCCCTTACGACGATGCGTGAGCCGTTGCGGAATCGTTCGGTCGGAATCACGCTCACGGTGGCGTTGGCCAGGTCGGCGATGCCGCCGACGCTGGGTTTGCCGAAGTCGAAATTGATTTGTGTCATCCGTGTCCTCCTTTAGAACAGTGGTTTGAAAAACGGGTGGAAAACCCACAGGCCAGAACGTTCTGCAGGAACGATGCCGATTGTGGGTTTTTGCAAAAATGAAAGGTGTGAGAAATGTTGTTGGGAACGTTTGTGGATGAGGTCTGGTGGCCCTCCTGCGGGAAGCTCCGCGAGTGCACGAGGGTGGGCTACGAGTCGGCCTACCGCTGCCACATCCAAACGCGATGGGCTGGCGTCGACATGGAGTCGATCACCGCGAACGACATCGAGGAGTGGCTCGGCTCGTTTGAGCAGGCCGGCGCCGCACGCAAGGCGTGGGCCGTGCTGCGGGCGATACTCCGACTCGCCTACCGCAAGGGAGTCACCGACAATGACGTGACACGCCGTGAAATCAGACTGCCGCACCTGCGGCGGTATGAGCCGCGCGTGCTCGACGCCAGACAGGTAAGACGGCTGCTCAAAGGCTTCTACGGTCACGCGTTGGAAGCCTGGTTATTGGTCTCCGTCTGCGCGGGACTGCGCCGATGCGAGTCCGTCGGCATTGAATGGGCCGACTTGGATTTACGCCGGGGAACCGTGACCGTCAAAAGGTCAGTGCAATGGGTCGCTGGACATGAAACGGTCACCGACCCGAAGACCGACCAGAGCCGACGGACGGTCGCACTACCACGGTTCGCAGTCAAACGGCTCGCGCAATTGCGCCACGGCAGAACCGGCAGGCTGGTCGGCGATCTGAACGCCAACCAGGTGGCAGCTCATTACACGTCATGGTGCCAACGCATGAAACTCCCCTGCGTGCCGCCAAGGAACCTCAGGCACACCTTCGGCACTCTGGCAATCGCTGCGGGAGCCGATATCTCAGTGGTCGCACGACAACTCGGTCACAGCGACATCAAGACAGCCGCCCGCTACTATCTCCGCCCCGATTTGTCCGTGCTGAGAAGTCTGCAGCGGGCATGGGAAAGACTCATCATCGGAGCCGCGTAGCTTTCCGTAACCCTTGAACGGCAGATCTGGCATGGGCCATACGGCATGACGGTACATCTCGCCAAAGTCGGCATGATGGCGTTCGCTTTTGGCAACACGTCCTTCACATCCAACATCAATTCCAACGGCCAGATTGTGCATGAGACGATGGACGCCGGTTTCCTGCCGGCGGAGGATGAAGGCGCGATACTGCTGGAAGGTGTGAACGGGCAGCATGGAGCCTTGTCCTTCGACCCTGACGGCAACGTCACAATCAGCGGCAGCATGAACAGCGGATACTATTTCCGCGTCTGCGGCTGCTGGCCGGTGAAATAGCATTCCGTAACCCTCACCAAGGCAAACGAGAATTGGAAAGTGGATTACCGTACCGCCTTGGTGGGGAAGCTGTTGATCGTCGCATTCCACGCCACGCGCCTCAACTCCGACTGGAATGCTGCGAAGGAATGGGAGATATCCCAGCTTTTCACGCTCCCGACCGGCTTGGAGGCGGCTTTCGAGGTGCATTGCGCCGCCGTGTCCAATTCCACCGTGGGCCTGCATGGCGTCGAAGTGCAGGCCGCGGGCAACGCCATCACCCTCCGCTCGTCGGCGAAGATGACGATCGGCAAGGGCGGATGGGTCGAGGGATGCATCACGGTGCCGCTCGCCTAAGCGAAAGTCACGCCATCGGGCACTGGGATAATCCTCGGGAAGCATTGGATGACATCGTTTGAACCTACACCGCCGATGAGGGTCACCGACCCGTCCGTGTTCCAGCTCGCCTGTTTGCCATACGCGACGCCGGCCACATTCGCGACGCACCCCAAACCGACCGCTTTGGAGGGTTTCACGCCCGATTTGAACATCCAGACAGTGAAGTTGCCGACGTTCACGGTGCTTCGGAACGAGGACAGGTCCACGAAAATCAAACCATCCCTGACCTTGATGGTGTTCGAAGCGCCGTAAGGCGCCGGAACGAACGAGCCGGTGGACTGCCATTGCAATTGGCACGTCTGGGTTACGGAAAGCTATTCAGGCAAGAATGTAGGTCATCGTTCCTGAGAAGCCGCCACTGTTCTGCACCGCTCCGCAGTTAGCGTACCGGAAGTCTCCATTCGGATTCAGAATGAAATCTCGCTGACTGCTTCCGTCACGTCCAGACCACACGCCATGTGTGACAACAGCAGGCCTCCATCCTTCCGGTATGTTGCCAAACTCTCCACCACCCCAAGAGTCAGTGCTCGCGTTTTTCCAATTGATGCTGATTTGCGCAATCTTGCCTGACTTCACGCCGGTCACGGTGCCGTACTGCGATTTAATCAAAGTCTGGGTTACGGAATCCCACAAAGCCCCCCTCGGCGTGAACAGGCGCACCGGCGTTCCAGCTGTGATGCCGGTCAGAGGAATGCGCCAGAGAGGCATATACGCGTCCGCGGCTCCATTGAGAATCTTCGCTGATGGCACAGTCGGATCAACGGCAGTGCCATCGCTCGGAGTGCCCTTGAACACCATCAACTCCACTTTTTCTATACCCGTCGAAGCTTCGCGATGATAGTGCGCGCAGATGATATCGTTACGGTTCTTGCCGCTCGCTCCAGATTTGATCGTCACGGTCTCAGCGTTGGTGATATGCCAATCCAAACCTTGGATCGACGCGCAGCCGGTGCCGATGACTGCCTTGTTCGCCGACTGCATGGTGCACGACATGGCATCACCCCACTCGAACACCATGTCGCCTGCACCGAATTTAGCTTGGTGGATTATCGCCTTGTCCTCGCTGCTGATATGCGCGGTCCCGGCTTTGCCGTCCACAAGTTCAATCGTCATGACTGCCCCTCCCTGTCGGCGTCCTTCACCCATTTCTCGAATTCCGCATCCGCTGTGGCAGCGAAAGACTGGAACGCCTTGTAACAGTTCCCGCAAAGCGTGTATGTGCTCGGCGCCTGAGCCGATGCCGCCGACGCGGATGTCAGATGGTTGACGTCGTACCATGATTGAGCGTCGGCGTTTCCTGATTGCAGAAACGCCGTTCTGCCGCACCTGTCGCACGTCAGTTTCGAATAACCGATCTGCCTTCCCATATCGGAAAGCCTCCTTCTAACTTGTTCTTTGATACGTGAATGGGCCGGTCGACGGCAGTTCCACCCATGTTCCACCGAAAGTCCCGGCAAGGTCGATGGCAGTTCCGGATGTGTAGATGCTTCCGACCGGCCAGGAGATAAGGAATATCTCCGCGTCGGCCATACTCGCTCCGTTGCCGGGAGGTCCCTTCGGCCCCGGCGGGCCTGGGTCTCCCTTCTCGCCTTTGTCGCCTTTGCTGCCGGTCAGCGTCGTGTTGCTCACGCATTTGATCGTGACGTCCGTCCCGTCGACCTGAGAGACCGTGAAATACGTCAGTGTCGTCCCGCCTCTGGTCAGAGCAAAGAATCTTTCGCCGACAATCGGAATCCTGTTGAGGCATAGCGTGTCAGCTGAGAACACCGATGCCGCGTCCACATTCCATGAGCCGGAATAGGTCCGACCGGCCGTCAGGGCGGCCAGTCCCGACTCTCCACATGGCCCCCGCTCCCCTGTTTCGCCGCGTGGAATGCTTAGATTGAGGGTCTTGTCGCTACCGGCGCCGGTCAATGTGGCCGACGCTGACGCGCCAGCTTGGAGCGTGGTCACGGATCCGATGGAGAGACCCGATAGGTATGAGCCTTTGACTTGGTATTTGGCGTCCGACTGCGCCCGGAATGATTCAAGGTCTGCATCGGCGACTTCCGCGCTGATGACGTTGCCGGCGATGCCAATACCCTTGCCAGCGGTGTACGTTCCGCCGGACGCCCCTGTGGCGGATGATCCCGACGACTGGCCTACCGACGATTCGGTATCGTCCGGTTGTCCCACCTCGTATGTGATGTCGAGGATGCCGCCATTGATTTTCGCGATGCGTTTGGTGACCTTCGCCGTCAGACTCAGACCGGAGTTCCTGTCGGACACGACCACGCCGTCGCCAAGCATGAGCGAGCTGGCTTGATCGGGTAGGGTCACGTCGACCTTTCCTCCGGATTGAAGCTCCTGCAGGCGTTTTCTCGTGTTGTCGGACAGCGTCTGCATCTCAGCGCACGAATAATCGTAGATCTGCGCCACTTCGTCGACTCCGAACAGCGTCTGCTTCTGCGAGACCTTTCCGTCCTTGTCGGCGTACCATTCGCTCACAAGCCTGTTGGCGAGTTCCTGCTGTCCCAAGCCAATCAGATGGTTCACTGTCCGATGGCATGTCTCCGCGGTGAAATCGACCAGGTCGGAGTCCAAGGTGCCGTCGATGGTGCGTACAGGCTGGCCGGACATGACGATGCAGTTGTCCTTGGCAGTGAAGTCCAGACGCATGCCGCAGGATTCCAGCATCGCGCTGATGCCGATGTAGGCGTCGACATAGCGTGGATTCTGGAATTTGTATCCGGATAGGACGGGATTCTTCGTTCCGGCGCGCACCGTGAACACTTTCTCCAATCCGATTCTTTTGACCAGTGAGGAGAGCACGTCGGACAGGGTGCCGGACATGACGAGGTAATCCTGTTTGGGATCCGGGGAAAGTATTTTTCCGCATAACAGTCCTGTCCAGCTCGTGCCGAGCCATGAGACGTCCGACGTCGTTCCCGACACGACGCTTCTCCGGTCGGTCACACGTCCTCCGATGTCGGTGCCGTCGATCCAGAAGTACCATCCGAGTGCGCATTCCGTTCCCGGAATTGACAGTTCGAAATCGTTCTCGCCGCTTCCCGCCGCCCAGTCGAGGGACGCGTCGGTGGCGCAACAGACTGGTCTCATATTCGCGTCGGCTAGGATAACGTCGACCATGGTGGTGCCCCCGAGCTTTCATACAAGTTGAATTCGATGGTGAATCCTCCGGACCATGTCAGGATGTTCTCGCCGGATGGTATCGGTTCGAAACAGTAGGTTCCGCATCCCTTCCCGATACCTCGGGCGCCACTGGAGAAATGGTCCGCCACGTCTCCGTTCCCGTCGGTCACCTTGATGCTTTTCTCCAACTCGGTGGCCGTGACGGTCATATACCCGTCGGCCGGCACCGCCACATCGTCGAAGCGGTAGAGGTTCCCTCCGACGGTGAACTGCGGGTTCGTGGCCTGTCCGAAGATCCTGCAGGCGAATCCGCACGGGGAGACCGTGGGATTCGAGATCCGCTGGATGGTTTTGGGACAGGCCAGGTCGGCCGGCAGATCATGCGGCATGTCAAGCGCACTCCCTGATTCCACCGTCACCGGAGTGAATCTCTGCGTCGGCAGACGATGACGCCATAGGCCGTCGCACAGCACGATCCGGAACGTGACGATGGCGAGTGTCGGGCTGGGTGTCGGTGATTGCACATCGGTGCCGACGATGAATGCTTTCTGTGACCATTCGCCGTTGACTGCGATCGTTCCTGGTGCGAGTGATTCCACATCCATGTCGGCCAGCGCTTGGAGCCGGTCGAGGTCACTGGGGTTGCGTGTCGTGACGGTTATGGTGGTTTCAGTCGCGGTTCTGCTGGATCCTGTGATTCCTCGCGTGCCGAGCGTGTAGTTCCATTGTGTGGATCTGACCTCGCTGAGATTCGGCGTCCATGTTCGCTCGCAGTAGAGGTCGACGGCATGTCCGTCGTGGCTGCGGTATGTCAGCGCATGCATTTGCGGACCATCCTTACGAGATCGCGGTATGTGACGTTTTCTCCCCCGTCGTGTTCGGAGAGGATGTTGCCAAGGTCTGCGTGCAGGCTCGTGATCGCGGCTACGACACTGGCCGTGTCCACGGCCACCGACACGTTTTGCGTGCCGGTGGCCGTGAATGCTTCGCGCGGGATGGCTCTTCTGTTCAGCGCGTCCATGAATGGAACGCCGTAGTAGCTGGTGGCGAGCGCGTTTTCGACGTATTCGCCTCGTGCGATGCGGCTGTTGTCAAGGTAGACGCTGTCGCTGGTTGCGGTGCCGGGAGCCCATTTTGGGTCTACGTAGCCGTTGAAGGCGTAGCCTCCGTTGGCATATCGGAATCTGTCGCCGTCGTACATGCCGCCGGTTGCTCCTGTCGGGATGTTGCCTGTGGCTCCTTTCGGACGGTATCCGTTGGATGAGTATGTGCCTCCGGATTCGTCGACGTAGCTTCCGTGGATTTGGAAGTATTTGTCGGCGATCTGGTAGTTGCTCAGGTTGGTGAGCACGCTCATGGCCGGTGAGCCGTCGGCGGTGACGATGAATCCTTTGTCGTTGAGTTTCCATCCTTGTGTTTCGAGGAATTTCTTCATCGCGTCCGAGTTGTCACCTTTGAGGAGGCCTGTTTTGTCGTCCACTTTGGCTCCGTTCGCGATGGCGAGCGCGATCATGTATTGCGTGCTGTCCAAGGTGAGGGTGCCGGTTTTGGTGTCGATTTTGGCGTTTGCGGCTTGGGCTATTTTCTTCATCAGGTCGGTGTTGTCGCCGCTGATGGTGACGTGTTTGCCGTCCGGGGTTTCCTTGGCGGCGAGTTTGACCTGTTCGAATTTGGCGACCGCGTCGCCGGTGACTTTGACTTCGATTGTTTTCGAGTCCGGAGTTGCTTGCAGGCTGTTGACGAGGTCGTCCACCGCTTTGCGGGTGAGGCCGTAGGATTGTGCGGCGGCTTCGGCTTCCTCCGGTGTTTTGCCGAGGGATTGCATGAGTTTGGTGAACGCGTCGTGCGCCTTGTCGATGTTCGGGTAGATGTCGTTGAGGCTGTCTCCGTTCTGGGCCTGGGCTTTGGCGCATTTGAGTGCGGCGTCGGCGATGTCGTTCAACGCGCTTTGGTTCTTGCGTCCTGCTTCCGTGGTCAGGTCGAGGGTTTTGGCGTTCTTGCCGATGGTGTCGTTCGCGGATGCGATCTTGTCGGCGAGGTCGACTTGCGCGTCGGATGAGCTGATGGCGAAACCGTAGTAGGTTTCCATCGCGTCGATGACTTCGGACAGTGCTCCTGCCGTGTCGCTGACGGCGTCCTTGGTCGCTCCGAACGCTTCGGCGAGGATGTCGTCGGCGCTGGCCGCGTCTTGGGAGCTGGATGCGGATTGGATGGCCGCGTCGGCTCCTGTCAGGAGGGCTCCGGTCTTGTCGAGGCTTGCCTGGGTGGCTTCCTTGTCGGCTTGGGCGAGGTCCGCGGCCGCGGACTGGCTGGCCTTGTAGCTGTCTTGCAGTTCCGTGAGGCTTTGGGAGATGACGCGGTATTCGTTGCCGGTGAACATGCCGCCTTGGTCGGCGAGCTGCTTCCGGTATGCTTCGATCTCTTTGTTGACCTCGCCTACGGCGTTCTTCTCTCCCTTGATGGCGTTGATGAATGTGGCGTGTTTGATGCCGACCTTGTCGACTGCCTGCCACACGTTGTCGTAGCCGCTGGTGAGTCTGCCAAGCCAATTGTCGGTGATCTTCGCCCCGCTGGAATCGGCCAACGCCTTCTCATAGTATTGAGCCTGTCTCTTATACACATCTCCGAGCCCACGAGACGTAGAGGAATCTCGTA
>ERZ1026878.1664-NODE-1664-length-12707-cov-5.573822_pt1 | contig 12707 bp, 9 predicted proteins | sample MGYA00380169_ERZ1026878 | MGnify/ENA primary metagenome ERZ1026878 (study PRJEB33269, sample SAMEA4719805) | human gut metagenome | biome: human-associated habitat; feature: organic feature; material: feces | place: Cameroon | collected 2013-10 ...
GATCCACTTCCACGTCGAGACGGGAGCTCAATGCGTTCACAACGGATGAGCCGACACCATGCAGACCGCCGGAAGCGCCATACGAGGAATTGCCGAATTTGGCGCCGGCATGCAGCTTGGTCAGCACCACTTCCACGCCGGTGAGCTTGGTTTTCGGCTCCACGTCCACCGGAATGCCTCGGCCATTGTCCGCCACTTCAACGGAACCATCGTCATGCAAGGTCACGATGATGTGGTTGCAGGCTCCCGCAAGAGCCTCATCGACGGCATTGTCGATGATCTCCCACAGGCAGTGCATCAGGCCCTGGCTGTCGGTCGTGCCGATGTACATGCCCGGACGTTTGCGCACCGCATCCAAGCCTTCGAGCACGGTAAGACTCTCAGCACCGTAATTATCCTTAGCCATGTTCCCTTTCAATTGTCGCCTTACAAGACATGAAGTCGAGAAACCCTGCGTTCATGCCGGTTTCTCGACTTCATTTACTCGCGTCTGATTACTATCACTGGTCCAGGAAGTCGCGCAGCGTCTGCGAACGGGACGGATGGCGCAGCTTGGACATGGTCTTCGATTCGATTTGGCGGATACGTTCGCGCGTCACGCCATACACACGTCCGATATCATCCAGCGTCTTCGGCTGGCCGTCCTCCAAACCGTAGCGCATCTTGATGACGCCAGCCTCACGCGGAGACAGCGTTTCAAGCACCTGCTTGAACTGCTCCTGCAACAGCGAGAAGGCGACGGCATCGGACGGTGCGATGGCGTCGGTGTCTTCGATCAGATCACCGAACTCGGAATCGCCATCCTCGCCCAGCGGCGTGTGCAGGGAAATCGGCTCACGCCCGTACTTCTGCACTTCCTGCACCTTCTCGACCGGCATGTCGAGCTCACGGGCCAGTTCGTCCGGCGTAGGTTCGCGGCCGAGGTCCTGAAGCATCTGGCGCTGCACGCGGGACAGCTTGTTGATGACTTCCACCATATGCACAGGCACACGAATGGTGCGGGCCTGATCAGCCATGGCACGGGTGATGGCCTGGCGAATCCACCATGTGGCGTACGTGGAGAACTTGAAGCCCTTCTTCCAGTCGAACTTCTCTACGGCACGAATCAGACCAAGATTGCCTTCCTGAATCAAATCGAGGAACAGCATGCCACGGCCCGTATAGCGCTTGGCAAGAGAGACCACGAGTCGAAGGTTGGCTTCCAGCAGATGGTCCTTGGCGCGCTTGCCGTCGTTCGCGGCCCACTTCAGTTCACGCCGGCGCTTGAAATCCATCTTGTCGGATTCCGTGTCCAGCAGATGTTGGGCGTACAGACCGGCCTCGATGCGTTCGGACAGGTCGACTTCCTGTTCGGCGTTCAACAGGTTCACTCGGCCGATCTGCTTCAGGTAATCCTTGACCGGATCTGCGGTGGCGCCGGCTGCGATCACACGACGCTTCGGATTGCCGGACGGCGTCAGATTGTCGTCGTCATCATCGTCACGCACCACGAAAGCGCCTTTTTCCTTGGGCTCTTCCGGCTTTTTGCGCTTGTCTTCGTCATCGTCTTCCAGTTCGGAATCGTCATCCTCGTCGATATTGTCCTCGTCGAGGTCGTCAGCCTCCCCTTCGTCGTCCACGTCATCAAGGTCATCGTCGAAATCATCAAGATCGGCATCCTCGACGGGATCGTCTTCAGGAGCGTCCTGCTCGATCAGGTTCTCTTCTTCTTCCGCTTTCTTGCTTTTCTTGGCGGCGGAGGTCTTCTTCGCGGCCGTCTTGCGCGACGTCTTCGTAGCGGTCTTTGAGGACTCGCTCTTCTTGGCAGCAGGCTTGCGCGTGGAGGCCTTTTTTCCGGAGGTGGTCTTTTCGGTCAGATCAGTCTGTTCCGTATTTACCGTCGTTTCCTTGGTGGCCAAACTTATCCTCCTATTGATCCCGCCGGAAGCGTATACCATATGGACCCACTTCTGGCAAGGGCAAATCGTCAACTATGTGAGTTAACCATCTTGCGAGGACGATTATTCCCGCGTGTTGAGCTCACCATGCGCAAGTACCGCTTCCTTTCGGCGTGTTGCTCTATGTCTCTTCGGCCCATGCCGGTCCGATATGACGATGCGCCGCGGAGCAGATGATCGCCGCGAGCGAACAATTCTCATCCAACGCGAGCGCACGCATCGCGCACAGCATGGCGCGCTCATCGCCCATCCACCACAGCACATAACTGATGATGGCCAATGGCTGCACATGATACCGTTCGGGGACCATCCCGATGATGTCGAACATCATGTTGACGCCGTTGTCGCAACGTTTCGTGTCGGGTTTTCTTGATGCGTCACGGAACGATCCGTTGAGGGATTCCTCCAGATGACGCGTGTTGCCGGGAAGTGTCGGATTGGCCATGAATCCCATGAGAAAGTCACGTGACGAACGTCGTTCATCCACGATGATGGAGACCAGCAGCGCGTCACGCACCGCCATGGTCTGCTGCATGGCGATGGCAAGTGCTCCCGCACCGTTTCTGGACAGTCTGCATTCTGGCGATGAATCGTCACCTCCCGACGATTCATCGGCCAGCTCATCCATCCATTCCGAGAATGGCTCCTGCAGGAAATCGCGTATGCTCTCCGCCATGCCCAGCGATTTGCAATCCTCCACCAATTGGTCTTCAAGCCGTTCCATCTCGGCTTCGCATATCGGCATGGGCTCGTCGATCGTCTTCATGTCTCGTCCTCCTTGGCGTATCGGAGCGGTCGCTTGATGCAGGCCGCTTTGTTGGAACTATGCATCATCCGGCAATGCAATGAGGCGTTTCGGGACCCCTGTGGTCGGAGAACGTGAAGCTCGGCGTGTCACGAAACGTCCGGCACCGTCTCACCCGCTGCAATCATTATGTTTTCCTCTTGTCGAATGTGTGTGGATAACCTTGACCCATGACTAGCTCTTCCGATTTGGAACAGATTGAAACGCGCACGCTCTCGCTGGTAAGGGATTTTTCGTTCCTGCATGCGGACGATCCGGTGGCGAATTCCTGCAAAGCCGTCGCTGATGCGGTGGCGCAGCAGGCGGTCACGTCAAGTGAGGGCGGCAAACGTCTGCGGGCGTTGCTGACGTTGGATGCGTTCCGTGCGTTCGCGCCGCAGGATGTGGCGGAACGTGATATGGATGCGGTGTTGGATCTGGCATGCGCGATCGAAGTGTTTCAGACCGGCGCGTTGGTGCATGACGACATCATCGACGATTCCGATCTGCGCCGTGGCAAGCCGTCCGCTCATCGTGCGCTTGCCACGGATACCCATAGTGATGCCATCGGCCATGGTTTGGGCATCATGTTGGGTGATATGCTGGCCACCGCGAGCGTGGATATCGCCAATAAAGCGGCTTGCCGGCTTGGCTCCGGGTCTTCCGTGGTGTCGGCCTTCCTGAATATGCACCGTGAAGTGGAAATCGGCCAAGTACTCGATTTGGCCGTGGAACTCAATACGTTAGACGATCCTGAAGAGCTGGCGTCGGCCTCTTTGAATGTCTTCCGTTGGAAGACCGCCAGTTATACCACTATCGCACCTTTGGAATTCGGTATGCTTGCCGCCGGCCTCGCCCCTGCGGACGCGCGCAGGCTCGCACTGGCGATTGGATTGCCTCTTGGTTTGGCGTTCCAGCTCGCGGATGATCTTCTGGACGTCATCGGGTCGAGCCGCAATACCGGCAAACCGGTGGGCGGTGATATCCGTGAAGGCAAACGCACGGTGTTGCTGGCCGATGCGATTGAGGCTGCCGGCGATGTCGAACGACGTGAACTCATCGACATGTGGGAAGCCGAATCACGTGACGAGGCACATGTTAGGCGTGCCATCGCATTGTTCGAGTCCACTGGTGCCATCGCACGTTCCAAGGAACGGATCGCCGGTCTGTGGCTCGAGTCGAAGGCCGCCATCGAGACGCTTGAACTATCGCAGGATCGCAAAGACATGCTTACCGAAGCATGCGCACGTTTCGTACCGATTGTGCGGGAACAGGGCTGATGCCGCCGCACTGTGAAAGACCCGTGTTCATCGCATCTTCCGCAAACCATTCCTTGTAGACTACAAGTGAACACATCTTTGTCGCGAAACGTTTTTTGAAGAAGGAATCGTACCGATTAGCCATGAGTGAAGCCCAGCATGCCCCCGAAGGCCAGGTCATCGAAGGCCGGTACCGAGTCGTCAGCAGAATCGCCGATGGCGGCATGGCCACGGTGTATCAAGCTGTTGACGAGCGTCTGGGACGTACCGTCGCCATTAAGATCATGCACACGCAGCTGGCACAGGGCCCACAACGCGACCAGTTCGTGGAACGTTTCCATCGCGAGGCCCGTTCCGCAGCAGCAATAGCCAATCCCCATATCGTGCAGGTGTATGACACCGGTGAGTTCGATGGACTGGATTTTCTTGTCATGGAGTACGTGCATGGCGTGAACCTGCGGTACGAAATGAACCAGCAAGTCACGTTCAGCGTTCGTGAGACGCTACGCATAGTCGGTGAGACGTTAGACGGCTTGGCTTCGGCGCATCGCGCAGGCGTGGTGCACCGCGATATCAAACCGGAGAATATTCTGCTCAATGACCGAGGACATGTGCAGATCACCGATTTCGGCCTGGCCAAGGCGGTGTCGCAGGCCACGCTGTCCTCCACCGGCATGCTGCTGGGCACGGCCGCCTATCTGGCGCCAGAAATGATTCAGCACAATCAGGCAACGCCGCAGGGAGACCTGTATTCCGTAGGCATCATGGCTTGGGAGATGCTGGCCGGCAAGGTGCCGTTCACCGCGGACAATCCGGTGACGCTGGTGTTCAAGCACGTGCATGAGGATGTGCCGGATATCACGACCGCTTGTCCGGGCATCAATGCAGGCGTGGCCGCATTCCTCGCCCGTCTTACGGCGCGCGCGGTCGAGGACCGTCCCCAGGATGCGTCCGTGGCATTCGACGAATTGCAGCAGTTGCAATCGAACCTCACCATCGACGACTGGCAATACCGTCTGTCAGCCGTTTCCCCGGCCGCAAACGATGCCGCCGACACCATGCCCGGCGATGGCACCCGGCAGATGCCGCTACCGCCCGCTCCCCCAGCACCGCCTGTGCGTCAGAACGACGATCGTACACGACAGTTCAATCCGGAAAACCCGAACAAAACCACCGTCATGCCGGCGCAGCAGGCAGATCCGGAGGCAACCACCCGCTTGGCTTTGGAAAAGAACGACGTCCCCGCCAACAACGTTCCAGCTTCCCCCTCGAACGGTCCGGTCAGTGGTGGACAGCCGAAACGCAGTGGCAAGCGTGCACCTGTCATCATCGCCGTCGTAGCAGCCATCGTGCTTGCCTGCGCAGGCGGTGGAGGCTATGCCTGGTGGTATTTCCGAGGACCGGGCAGCTACTGGACCATGCCTCAGCCGGCAGATCTCACATGTTCCGATTCGGAGCCCTGCCGTATTTCCAACATCAAATGGAACGCCTATGAGGAACTGCTGAAATTCTCCAACATCGAGTACGAAGAGACCGAGGCGTTCAGTGATTCCGTCAAGGCTGGCAATGTCATCTCCACCGACCCGGAGAATGTCGGTTCGCATGTGAGCAAACGTCATCATCAGAAGGTCAAGGTGGTAGTGTCCAAGGGTATTAAGCAGGGCACTGTTCCCACAGACATTCTCGATGCCACCAGTGCGAACGGCAAGGATCCGATCAACGCGTTGAAGCGTGCCGGCTTCGACAACATCGAACAGACTCCGGCCAATGATGACGCGTATTCCATGGACGTACCTCAGGGCGCGTTGCTTGATTTAAGCGTGGATCCCGGCGCGACTCTGCCCCATAACGCGAAGATTACCGTCACGCTGTCCCAAGGACCGAAACCGGTTACCATGCCGGACGTCGTGGGCAAATCGAAGGATGAGGCGCAGCAGACGCTTGATGCGCTCAAGCTCACCGTCAACTGGACCGAGCAATTCGATGACAAGATTCCGCAAGGACAGGTGATTTCCGCTTCCGCGAAGACCGGAGACGAGTTGCACTGGGGCGATAGCGTCAATGCGGTGGTGTCGAAGGGACCGGAAACCGTAACGCTGCCGAATTATGTCGGACAGAAAGCCGCCGCTGCCAAAGCCGCATTGGAGAAGCTGGGATTCAGTGTGAAGATCAGCTCGCAACTGACACTTGACTCCAGTCAAGACAAGAAGGTCGCTTCGCAGGATCCGGTAGGAGGCACCGAGGTGCGACTGCGTCAGGAGGATGGCACGCCGAATACCGTCACCTTGAAAATGTATTCGTCGCTGTTCGACTGATTATCCTGATTACAAAATAGAAATCAGGGGTGTCTGTTCCGAAAACATTCTTCGGAACAGACACCCCTGATTGGTTTGGAATGAACCTCGCTGAAAACTTATGCCTTCTTGGCAGCGGATTCGGCTTGTGCCTGCGCTTCGGCCTCCTGCTGGGCTTTGAGCTCGGCCTTGACCTTCTGCGCGTATTCGTCGACGTATTCCTGTCCGCTCATCTTCTGGATCTCACGGGTCACGCGGTCGGTAAGCGAACGCAAATCATCGTGGGTAATCTGGTCGGCGGATTTCTTCTCGACTTCAATCGGCTTGCCGTAAATCACCTTGGACTTGCCTTTGTTCGGAATGACCTGTCCTGGCTTCTGCAGTTCACGCGAACCGATGATGGCGGCCGGAATAATGGGGCAACCGGTTTCGAATGCCAGACGCGCCGCGCCGGTGTGTCCTTTGTAAAGACGTCCATCGGGGCTGCGAGTACCTTCGATGTGAATGCCGAACAGATGTCCGTCCTCGATGATCTCACGGGCGTGGTTCAGTGCGCCAAGTGATTTGGAACCGCCGGAACGGTCCACGGGGAACACGCCGACTGACGTGAACCACCATTTCTTGAATTTGCCTTTGATGCCTTTGCCTTCGAAATATTCGGCCTTGCCCATGAAATGAATCATGCGCGGGCAGGTCAACGGCAGCAACGCATCGTCGATGACGGCAAGATGGTTGGCTGCGATGATGGCGCCACCTTCGTGCGGAATGTTCTCAAGTCCTTGCGCGGTCGGTCCCAAACGGTGGATGGCGATTGGTCCCAAGCCTTTTACGAAAAACCAATAGAGCATTCTTCACGATCCTCCCGGCGGATTGGCCTCCGCCCGATTAGAGTATAAGTATGACTGACCTCAACAATAGCAATGACGATGAAGAACGCCCAAATGACGCGTCGCATGGTGGCAGCTCTCCAATGGACGACTTGGATGCGGCTTGGGCCGAGTTTGCGGATTCGCATGCTGACGATTTGAAGGCCGTGGAACGTTCGCGTAGTGCGAAACGTTTCGAGAAGCATGCGCAACGTCGGGAAAAAGAGGCTTTGCTGTCCATCGATGACTTGGATCAGGGCACGTTCACCAATGATGCGCCGGCGAATGGTCGTGGGCCACGCGATTTCACTGGTTCGAGCTGGCTTGACACGGATCGGGTCATGGACCGTTACGGTGACGACTTCGTGCCGCCGAATCCTGAAATCGGCCATGTGAAACTGTCAAAACTGGTGTTCTGGATATTGCTGGTGGCCGGCGTCATCGGCATTATCGCTTCCGTGTTCGTTCCGGCGTTGGCTTCGATTCTTGGTTCGATTTTCGGTTTGTGTGCGCTGGTCGGCGCCGCTGGCCTCATCGTGCAGCATAAAGGGCATCGTGAAACGCGTACCGACGAATTCGATGATGGAGCACGCGTCTGACGATTCTTTGGCGACAAACTGAATACATCCATCTATGTGAAGGCCCCGGCGGTTATTGAACTGCGCCCCGTTTGTTGGACGTTGTTAATTGGGATACAGGGTCAGACCGCGAGGGACATGCTCCGGAACTCCTCCGGGGTGCGTCCCTCGAGTCGTATCTGGCGTCGTCTGGTGTTCCAATGGATGATGTAGGCGTCCAGCTCGCGTTTGAACTGTTCGTACGAGTCGAACACACGGCCGCGGTAGAACTCGTCCTTCAAGTGGCCGAAGACCTGCTCGGTCGCCGCGTTGTCCAGGCAGTTGCCCTTGCGGCTCATGGACTGGCGGATGCCGAGGCGTTCGAGCTCGTCCCGCCACCATTGGTGCTGGTACTGCCATCCCATATCTCCCGTACCATCGGCTCCACGTCCGGCCTGGACACGTGCGCCGGGCGCGACAGGTGGTGGTAGTACGTGGATTTCGGCAGCCCGGCTATCCTCAGGAGGTGGCCGAGCCGGTGTCCCCGCCCTGCGAGCAGTCGGACGACGGCGCTTCGCTCGCGCCGCGTGACTTGGACGCCCGCAGGGCCCGGAGTTTTTCCAGGTACGCGACCTTCGCCTTCAGGTACGCGACCTGTTCGGCGAGCTCCTGCTCGCGCGTCGGTTCGGGCTTCGGTTTGGATTTCGCGCCTTTCGGCCTGCCCTTGGGTTTCGGCCTGAGCGCCTCCGGACCTCCGGACCGGTAGTCGCGGCACCAGCGCTCCAGGGACGCGATGCTCGCGATCCCGTGCCTGGCCATGGCCTCCGTCTTGGTCAGACCGTTCTCGACGTGGTCGCGCGCCGCGGCGACCTTCGTCTCCCAGTCGTAGCGTCTGCTGCCGCCGCCTCCCATGACCGCCTCCTCGCCGTTGAACCTGTACAGCCTGATCCAGTTTCTCGCGGTATACACCGGTATGGCAAGCCTTCTGGCGAGCGCGTCCTTGCCGGCTCCGGACTTGATGAGCTCCAGCGCCTCGCGCCGGAACCCGTCGTCGTAACGTCTCCTTCGATCCTCACGCATACGAAAGAACCGCACCTCCGATCATCGAATCTGAATTTCTTCAGTCCAACAATCGGGGTACGGTTCATATTTACGCCGGGGCCTTCACATACACATACGTTGTCAGCGTTTTCAGGCTTTCTTCGCAGCTTGGGCGGTGGCGATCCACTTGTCAAGCAGCGCCGTGGCCTTGCCGGAGTCGACGGTCTGCTCCGCGATGGCGTAGGCGGCTTTGAACCGGTCAGCCAAGCTTGCGTCGCCCGGCACCAAATGACCGTCGGCGACGATTGCGGAAGCGGCGTTCAGCAGCGCGGTGGTACGGAACGACACATCCTTGCCTGCGAAGAAGTCTCGTGCCAGCTGCGCGTTGAGCGTCGGTTCGCCACCCTTCAGATCTGCGATGGTGACTTTGGCGAGGCCGAGTTCGACGGTCGGATCGAATTTGTTTTCGGTAACCTTGCCGTCCTTGAATTCCCAAATGGAGACCGGACCGGTCGGTGCCATCTCGTCAAGGCCCTCATGGGAAGTGTAGACCATGCCGATCTGGCCGTTCGCCGCATATACGGCGGCCATGATCGGGCTCATCTTGCGATTAGCGCAGCCGACGGCCATATGCTTCGGGCTTGCCGGGTTGGTCAGCGGACCAAGCACGTTGAACACGCATGGCACGCCGAGCGCGGCGCGAATCGGACCGACAAAACGCATGGCGGGGTGGAAGGTGCGTGCGAAAGCGAATGCGATGCCGCATTCGTTGCCGACTTCGCTCACTTGTTCCGGAGTCAAATCCATGGGCAGGCCGAGCGCTTCGAAGCAGTCAGCAGTGCCGCACTTGGATGAGGCCGCACGATTGCCGTGCTTGACGACTTTTACGCCTGCGGCCGCGGCTACGACGGCCCCCATGGATGACAGGTTCACGGTGGAGGCTCCGTCGCCACCGGTGCCGACGATGTCGGTGGTTTCACCGTCGATGTACAGCGGAATGGCATGGGCCACCATGGCCTTCGCCGCGCCACACACTTCGTCGGGGGTCAGCCCCAACTGCTGCTGGGTGGCGAGTACCGCGCCAACGGCCGCCGGATCGGCATTGCCGTTCATGAGGTCATCGACGAACCACTCGGATTCCTCGGCGCTCAAGTGGTCCCCTCCGACCAGCTTGGTGAGGATCGACTTCCATGTGATTTCGGCCATGATGCCCTCCTTGGCGCTGTCGCACGCCTTTATTGTTGTTCTGATGCCGCCAATTGTAACGATTGGACGTTTCCCCACGTCCGCACGTCCATATCACGAAACGGCCCATCGAAGATTCTTCAAAAAAGAAAACCTCCCCCGATTACGGTCGGGGGAGGTTATGTCATGAGCAAGTCAGCGACTCAGCGAATCACTGCTCGTTCTGGCCGTGGCACATCTTGTACTTACGACCAGAACCGCATGGGCACTGGGCGTTCTTGCCGGTTCCCGGGAAAGTGCGGCCATCCGCCCACGGAGAGTGGAGTTCCTCGCTCTTCGGACGCTTGTTGGCCGGGACCTTGCCTTCGGCGTGGCTGATCGGCTGCATGCCGACGATGCCCTTCTCGTTCTTCTGCTCGTCAGCCAGTTCATCGATGGTGGTCTTTTCGGCCTCGTCATCGGTCTCCGGCTCTGCAGGAGCGGATTCGCCGGTCGCGGCGGCTTCGCCGTCCAGACCCATTACGGCCTCGGCGGCGTTCACGGCCTCATCCTCATCGGATTCGGTCTCCTCGTCCTCGGTCATGGCCACGCGTTCGATGTCCACGTGGAACAGCAGCTGGATGGTTTCCTCCTTGATGGCTTCGATCATGGAGTTGTACATCTGGTAGCCTTCACGCTGGTATTCGACCAGCGGGTCGCGCTGGCCCATACCGCGCAGGCCGATGCCGTCCTTGAGGTAGTCCATCTCGTAGAGGTGTTCACGCCACTTGCGGTCGAGCACGGCGAGCACCACGCGGCGCTCGAGCTGGCGCAGGCCTTCGCTGCCGAGCTTGTCTTCGAAATCGGAGTACTGGTCCTTGGCGTCGGAGACGATGAGCTCCTTCAGGGCCTCAACGGCCTTGTCGCCCTTGAGCTTGTCGACGGCGTCCTTGGCCGCTTCCTGCTCCACGGCGATCGGGTACACGGAGGAGATGGCCTTGAACAGACCGTCCCAATCCCAATCGGCCGGCTTGTCGGAACCGTTGTTAGCGCCCTTGATGTAGCTCAGCACGGTGTCGTCGATGAACTTGAGGATGTCCTCGTGGATATCCGCGCCCTTCAGCACAGCCTGACGCTCCGCATAAATGACGGTGCGCTGCTTGTTCATCACGTCATCGTACTTCAGCACGTTCTTACGGATTTCGAAGTTACGCGATTCGACGGCCTTCTGTGCGGTGCGCACGCCCTTGGAAACGCTCTTGGCTTCGATCGGCTCGCCTTCCGGCATGCCCTTGGCCATGACACGCGCCACCAGCTGGGTGTTGAACAGACGCATCAGATCATCTTCGAGGGACAGGTAGAAACGGGATTCACCCGGATCTCCCTGACGGCCGGAACGGCCGCGCAGCTGGTTGTCGATACGGCGGGATTCGTGGCGCTCGGTGCCGAGCACGTACAGACCGCCGAGCTTGACGACTTCCTCATGCTCGTCCTTGACCTGGTCCTTGATTTCGGCCAAAGTGCCCGGCCAACGCTTCTCGTACTCGTCCGGAGTGTCATCCGGAGAATAGCCTTCGGACTTGAGCTTCGCATCGGCGAGGAACTCGACGTTGCCGCCGAGCATGATATCGGTACCACGGCCTGCCATGTTGGTGGCCACGGTGACGGCGCCCTTACGGCCTGCGACGGCCACAACGGCGGCTTCCTTGTCATGCTGCTTCGCGTTCAGCACCTGGTGAGGAATCTTGGCCACGTCAAGCAGAGAGGACACGACTTCGGAGGATTCCACGGATGCGGTACCCAGCAGGACCGGCTGGCCCTTCTTGTGGCGCTTGGCCACATCACGGACGATGGCGGCGAGCTTTTCCTTCTTGGTACGGAAGATCAGATCGTCCTTATCCTCGCGGATCATCGGCTTGTTGGTCGGAATCGGCAGCACGCCCAGCTTGTAGGTGCCCATGAATTCGGCGGCTTCGGTCTCTGCGGTACCGGTCATGCCTGCCAGCTTGTCGTACATGCGGAAGTAGTTCTGCAAGGTGATGGTGGCGAAGGTCTGGTTTTCGGCCTTGACCTCCACGCCTTCCTTGGCTTCGATGGCTTGGTGCAGACCCTCGTTGTAACGGCGGCCCGGCAGGATACGTCCGGTGTGCTCGTCGACGATGAGCACTTCGCCGCCGGTCACGACGTAGTCGCGGTCACGCAGGAACAGCTCCTTGGCCTTGATGGCGTTGTTCAGATAGCCGATCAATGCGGTGTTGTTCGGTTCGTACAGGTTGTCGATGCCGAGATAGTCCTCGACCTTGGTGATGCCCGGATCAAGGATGCCGACGACCTTCTTCTTCTCGTCGACCTCATAGTCCTCGTCACGGTTGAGCTTCAGAACCAGGCGCGCGAACTGGCGGTACCAGCGGGTCACGTCGCCCTCGGCCGGACCGGAGATGATCAACGGGGTACGAGCCTCATCGATAAGAATGGAGTCGACCTCATCGACGATGGCGTAGTGGTGGCCACGCTGTACGAGATCGGACTTCTCCCACGCCATGTTGTCGCGCAGGTAATCAAAACCGAATTCGTTGTTGGTGCCGTAGGTGATGTCGGCGTTGTACTGCTTGCGACGCTCCGGCGGCTTCTGGTTGGTGATGATGCAGCCGGTGCTCATGCCGAGGAAGCGGTAGACACGGCCCATCAGCTCGGCCTGGTAGCTGGCCAGATAGTCGTTGACGGTGACGACGTGGACGCCCTGACCGTCGAGTGCGTTCAGGTAGGCCGGCAGCGTGGCCACAAGGGTCTTGCCTTCACCGGTCT
>ERZ1026878.1677-NODE-1677-length-12630-cov-60.006203_pt1 | contig 12630 bp, 8 predicted proteins | sample MGYA00380169_ERZ1026878 | MGnify/ENA primary metagenome ERZ1026878 (study PRJEB33269, sample SAMEA4719805) | human gut metagenome | biome: human-associated habitat; feature: organic feature; material: feces | place: Cameroon | collected 2013-10 ...
TTTTGTCACGCAGATTTCGCAGATGACGCAGATTTTTTCTTTGCTGCTTTTCTTTGCTGCTTTTCCTTTTTTCCCACAGATTTACACAGATTTTTTGACCTGTTCGGTCTTGGATGGCACAGATTTTAGACCTGTTCGGTCTTGGATTTCGCAGATTTTTTGTATCTTTGCATTCGCAAAAATAGGAAACAATATTATGAATCAATTTACAAAGATTATTGCAGCCCAGCTCAAATTGCGTGAGCAGGCTGTTGAGAATACATTGGAGCTTCTCGAAGAAGGATGCACCATTCCTTTTATCTCCCGTTACCGTAAGGAGAAAACGGGAAATATGGATGAGGTGAACATCGAGGCCATCGCTCAGGCTAACGAGAAACTCAAGGAGATGGCGAAACGTAAGGAAACCATCCTCAAAACCATCGAGGAGCAGGGTAAACTGACGGATGTCCTCAAGGAACGCATCGAAAACTGTTGGGATGCCACGGAATTGGAGGATATCTATCTTCCTTTCAAACCTAAGCGCAGAACCCGTGCACAGATTGCCCGTGAGGCTGGCTTGGAACCTTTGGCTCAGGTGCTCCTCTTCCAGCGTGAACGCAACCCGCAGCAGGCTGCCAAGAAGTTTGTAGGCGACAAGGTGAAGGATGCGGATGCAGCCCTGCAGGGTGCCAAGGACATTATTGCCGAAATGGTGAGCGAGAGCGAGGAAAGCAGAAACCAGATTCGTGGCGAGTTCCGTCGTGAAGCTATCATCACTTCTAAGGTGGTGGCTAAGAAGAAGGATGAGGAGGAAGCTCAGCGTTTCTCTGATTACTTCGATTTCTCAGAGCCTTTGAAGAAATGTTCTTCCCATCGCCTCTTGGCGATGCGCCGTGGTGAGGCTGCCGGATTCCTCCGTATCAGTATCTCTGCCGATGACGAGCAGTGCCAGGATAAGTTGAAGCGCCACTATGTGCATGGATATGGTGAGTGCCAGACGCTGGTGGGCGAGGCGGTGGATGATGCCTTCAAGCGTCTGCTGAAGCCTAGCATCGAGACCGAGTTTGCGGCGCTGAGCAAGCAGAAGGCGGATGAAGAGGCTATCATCGTGTTTGCAGATAACCTGCGCCAGCTTTTGCTCGCTGCTCCATTGGGACAGAAGCGAGTGATGGCGGTGGATCCTGGTTTTGCCAATGGCTGCAAGACCTGTTGTCTTGATGCACAGGGTAATCTGATTCATCACGAAATCGTTTATCCTCATCCTCCTCGTAATAAGAAAAATGAGGCTACTGCTGCCATCCAGCGCATGGTGAAAATGTATCAGGTGGAGGCAATGGCTGTGGGTAATGGTACGGCAAGCCGTGAAACCAGTGATTGGTTGCACGAAATAAGTTATCCACACCCTGTGGATATCTATGTGGTCAGCGAGGATGGTGCTTCTATTTACTCGGCTTCGAAGATAGCTAGAGATGAATTCCCTGATGAGGATGTCACCGTGCGTGGTGCCGTAAGTATCGGCAGACGACTGATGGACCCGCTGGCTGAGTTGGTGAAGATTGACCCGAAGAGCATCGGTGTGGGACAGTATCAGCATGATGTGGATCAGACTCAGCTCAAGAAGAGTCTGGATGGTGTGGTGATGAGTTGTGTGAACTCGGTGGGTGTCAACCTGAATACCGCATCGCAGCATCTTCTTACCTACGTGAGTGGTCTCGGTCCTACCCTTGCCAAGAACATTGTGGAATACCGCAGGGAGAATGGAGCCTTTGCTTCGCGTGCCCAGTTGAAGAAGGTACCACGTCTAGGACCATCGGCTTTCGAACAGTGTGCCGGTTTCCTCCGTATTCCTGGTGCCAAGAATCCTTTGGACAATAGTGCCGTGCATCCTGAGCGTTATGCCCTGGTAGAGCAGATGGCGAAGGATCAGGGTGTCACCGTGAAGCAACTGGTAGAGGATAAGGCTTTGCAGAAGAAGATTGACATTAAGAAATATGTAACTGCCGAGGTGGGTATGCCTACCTTGACGGATATCATGGCAGAGCTTGACAAGCCAGGTTTGGACCCTCGTGGTGAGGTAGAGAAGTTTGAGTTTGATGCGAGCATCAAGACCATCGAGGATTTACAGGTGGGCATGGTGGTGCCAGGCATCGTTACCAACATCACCAAGTTTGGTGCCTTTGTTGATATAGGCGTTCACAACGATGGTTTGGTTCATGTTTCCCAGATGTCCAACCGATACATCAAGGATCCGAGCGAAGTGGTAAAGCTCCATGAGCATGTGATGGTTCGTGTGGCAGAGGTGGATTTGAAGCGCAAGCGCATCGCCCTGTCGATGAAAGGTGTGAAGTAATAAGAAGAATAACTGGAAGTAGCAGGAGGGAATATGGATAATCATCAGATTACTGCCGATTGCATAGAGTCTGCCTATTGCTTCATTCACCAGAAGCTTCGGGTGTTTGAGTACTCTACCAATCCCACGCAGCGTGATGACATCGAGTATGCCATCTCGCAATATGTAGAGGGGATGAATCCCCAGCTTTATCAGCTTCTTTCGCAAGGCAGGAAGGAATTCCTTCTCGACCATGTGAATTTCGAAAGAGATATGCGGGAGGCGCAGGAGAAGCTGGAGGGGATGATGTAATGCAGGGGTATAGTTTATAATTTATAGTTTATAGATTTATCCTATAAGAAAATAAAAAAGAGGCACGCTTCAAAAAAACGAAGCGTGCCTCTTTGCATTTTATCTTATTTCTACGATGTAGTTTTCATCCCTTCTTTTTAAAAGGAGTTTATCTGATAATCATCTTCCCCTTTTTCTTCGAGATGTAGATGCCTGGTTGCGAAGGCGTTTCTATCCTTTGTCCTGATAGATTATAATACTTGTCATCCCTCGATTCATTCGACAGAGTCGTGTTGTAGATGGCTGTATCCTCACCATTAGTCCAAGCAAAGCGGATGGCTCTTCCTTCTGCCAAGATATGCTGTGTTTTATCGTTCACCATCGTCTTAGGCAGCCATGCCCGATAGGCGGCAAGGGTGGAACCTGTGTACTTATAGAAGCCGATACCCCAACTGCTTTTGTAAGCTAGCACATAGCAGTTGTTGTTGTCGGAAGAAATGGCTTCCTTGGTAGGGTTGCCTTTGAGGATGGTTGGCTCACCAGATAGTCGTATGCCTTCTTCTCTCTTCCGTAGGTGGTTCTGAGTGCATACCAATGAGCCTCTGGATGCTTGTTTTCCGGTTTTCGGTTAGTTTCCGAAAGGGTGTAATGGGTGGACACCCCTACTTGCTGATTCTCCTCTTTCTGAGGAGTCTCTGTTTCGGGGGGGGGCACTGGAGGTAAGTCCAATGCTGGGAGATTTTTTCTGATCTCCTGAAGAATGTGCATCATAAGATGTACATATTTCTACTTTCATATTCTATTTTAACTTATTCTAGTCAGAACCCAGTTAATTGAATTTGATTCTGCTCTTTTCTTTTCTACTTTCAGTAGACTGCAGAAATCATGCTGCAAAGATAGTGTTTTTTAGTTTAACTACTTTCTGTTTTTCTGAAATAATTTCAAAGGAAAGATGTTTTTAACTATTTCGCTATTTTATAGTTTTGCATACGGAAGTCTGAAATATGTGTTTTATGCTTGTTTGCTGCGTTTTATGTTTGTTTGCTGCGTTTTATGTTTGTTTGCTGAGTTTTATGTTTGTTTCTTGTGTTCTTCCGGTTGGCATTAAATGATTGTTGGTTTCATGGAAATTTCTATCCGCCATTGGCGGATGCACGTATGGCATTGGCGGATGCTTGTACGGCAATGCCGGATGCCCATTCGCCAACGGCGGATAGACATCCGGCATAGATAATAGATATTAGAACTTATAGATAGCACCAAAAGAAATGTTGCTAGCATCTACATCAACTCCGAATGTTGACCAGTTGTCACCATGGTCAGGAGAATAACCTCTGTAACCGAGGAAACCTACCTTTGTGATGAAGTTTACGTGGTCTGAAAGCTTAACAGCCAAACCTGGCTTGATGCCTACCTCGTAAGAATCGCCACCGCCCTTGCTGTAACTGCTGTAACCGATTGTACCCTCAACGAAGAGGTTAACCAACTTGGTTTCTACGGCTGTGTAACGTACGTAAGGAGCTACTCTAAATGTTGTAGATTCACCTACAGGAGAAAGCTTGCAAACTTCGCCCTTCTTGATACCGATCTCGAGACCTGCTTCCCACTTGTTGTTGAATTCGTAACCAATCTCTGGCATCAAGGTGTAAGCTGTCTTGCTGTCACCATCACCGATCTTGTTGCTGGAAATACCAGCTGTACCACCGATGTAAACCTGTGCGCTAGCGCAAACTGAAACGAGAGCCATAGCGAGGCTCAACATAATTTTCTTCATAATCAATCTTTTTTCTTAAAAATTATACGTTGTTTTCTATCTTCTTTTATTGGAATCCGTCTTCTTTATGCTTGGAATCCGGTGGCAAAGGTATAGGAAATATGCGAATACAGGAAATTTTTTCTTTGTTTTATTGTTAATAGTGTTGGATTGTTGACTTAAATCAAGATAATGGCAGGTGTCTGCGATTTCAGTTTTATCAGATAGGCAGGTGTCTACTATTTCAGTTTTATGAAATTGATAGTGTCTACCTTTTCTAGTTGATAAAGTAAAAAAGTGTCAACTGAAATCAGAAAAAGTCATGTTGATATCGTTAGAAGTTACTGCTGATATCTCTTGAAAATCAGCCCATTAGTTGGTCTGTTGAAGCCCGTTTGTTGGTCTGCCGATGCCCATTTGGTGGGCACTCAGAGCCCATGTGTTGGGCATCTGTTGCCCGTACTGCGGGCATTGAGTGCCCAAAGTTTGGGACGGTTTCTGGCAATATCGTGAGTAAGCTGTTTTTATGATACTTCATGCTGCTTTTATGATACTTTATGCTGCTTTTATGATACTTCAATGATACTTCTTGTAAAAGAAAGAGAAAAGTATCATTTTGATAATGCGTTGAGTATTAGCTGTATAACCTATTATTTTAAGTCTAAAATGAGACTTTGATACATTTTTCGCGAAAAAATATCTTTCGTGTGTAAGCTTCTTCCAATCTACGAACCATTCGTCAGCGTCCTAGCCAGCAAGTCTTCCGCCAGACGTCCCAGCGGATTTGCAATCCGCTGTTAAAAAATGTTAGACCACTTACACCTGGGGATTTGCAATCCCCATTCCTTTATTTTGCATTCATTCTTGCTTGCTGCGGATTTCAAATCCGCAGATCCTCAATAGGTTATGACCTTTTTTTAACGGCGGATTTCAAATCCGCCGAGCGCCTGGCGGGGTTGAGCGCCTGGCGGGCTTGAGTTTCTAGCGGGGTTGAGCTCTTTGCGGAATCCGTCTTGTGGTATCTGTTAATCATTATCCCCTCACAACAATGACTTCTATCAAACCTTTCTCGCCCGCATAATCTATAGCAGAACTATAAAGGTAATCCTGCGGATACCTTACGAATTCAGCCCTAACAGGATTCTGATGGATGTAATTGAGTTTTTGCTTGTAGAATTCTAGCGAAGAGATAACTTCCGAATAGCAACCTTCTTGCCAAAAGCGATATTGCGCAATCTTCTTATCCTTTTCTCCTGCCTGAGCAAATAGGTTTAGCATCCATTCTCTTCTGCTCTCTTGAACATCATTCTGGAGTTCTGCAAGTATTCTCTTGCTTGTAAACTTCTTGAAATCGCGAAGAATCGAATGAACTTGGTCAAGGTCTTGCGCTCCGATAATGAAATGAAGATGATTGGGCATTAAGACCCAGGCATAGATTTCCAATCCCTTGTTCTTCTGGCAAAACTGAAGGGATTCAATAATGATATGTTTATACTTGGGACGATTGAAGATGTCAACCCAGTTGACAACGGTTGTTGTCACAAAGTATAAATTCTTGGTTGTTGTATTCTTTGGTGCCATAATCTTACCAATTTTATACGATACATCCTATAAACTATGAATAGCAAAAGTTCCACATTGTAATTTGGTGCTTAGGTAAAAGCGTGGTGGAAACTGTAGCTGCAAAAATACGATAATAATTTTATTCCGCCAAGTCTTTTGAGGGTTTTCTTTGATTTTTGGGAGAAATAGTCAAATAATAGCCTAATAATAATACCAAAACAACCAAGAATAGCCAAATAAAGTTTTCGCCAGGCGTTCCTAATAGAAAGTCTTCCGCTAGGCGTCCCAGCGGATTTGCAATCCGCTGTTAAAAAATGTTTGACCACTTATACCTGGGGATTTGTAATCCCCATTCCTTTATCTTGCATTCATTCTTGCTTGCTGCGGATTTCAAATCCGCAGATCCTCAATAGGTTATGACCTTTTTTTAACGGCGGATTTCAAATCCGCCGAGCGCCTGGCGGGGTTGAGCGCCTAGCGGGGTTGAGCGCCTGGTGGGGTTGAGCTTTCTGCGGGTTTGAAGCACCTAGCGGGGAAATATGTTGCCAAAATGTTGGCAATTTCCAGAAATAGAAAATCCTAACCGCTTATTATCAAGCAGTTAGGATTTTTATCGGTGCGCCTGATAGGACTCGAACCTACACGGCCTGAACCACTAGATCCTAAGTCTAGCGCGTCTACCAATTTCGCCACAAGCGCATTTGCGAGTGCAAAGATACAATATTTTTCTGAATAAAAAGAAGAAATATGCAAAAAAAAAGCGGAATTGCTTGTTTTTTACGAGAAATAATGCTACTTTTGCAGGCAAGCATATAATATGCAGGCAAGCTATGGCAAGCTGTAATATGCAGATAAACTTTAGATAACATAATAATGAACACAAGACATCTATTATTGTGGGCATCTCTTGCTTTGACGATGCCTCTCGCCGCGCAGACTCCTCAGGAGGATTTCAAGCGCGACATTACCCTTTCGGGTAGCAACTATGTGGCTTATCGTGGACCGCAGAAGCAGTTGACTCCTGCTCCTAAGGGGTATAAGCCTTTTTATCTGAGTCACTATGGCCGTCATGGCTCCCGCTTCATGATTGGCAAGAAGGCGTATGATGTGCCTTATTTCTCTCTGCTCAAGGCGAAGCAGGAGGGCAAACTGACTGCCAAGGGCGAGGAAACCCTGGCTAAGGTGAAGATGATTCGCGAGGAGGCGAAGGGGCGTGATGGCGAACTGACTCCGCTCGGTGCCCTGCAGCATCAGGGCATTACCAAACGAATGATGGAGAGATTCCCTGAGATTTTTGCCGGTAAGACGAATATCGAGGCTCGAAGCACATTGGTTATCCGATGCATCCTCTCTATGGAGAACGGTTTGCAGCAGATGCTCCGCATGAATCCTAAGCTTCATATCTTCCATGATGCCAGCGAGCATGATATGTATTATATGAACCAGGGCGACAGATACCTGGATAGCTTGAAGAATAGCGTGGGCATCAGGGTGGCACAGCAGGAGTTTGCCCAGAAGCACGTTAACTGCAGCCGCCTGATGAAGGAGCTTTTCAACGACCCTGCCTGGGTGAAGCAGAATATCAACCAGAGCGACTTGAACAGAAAACTCTATGAGATGGCGAGCTCTATCCAGGGCACGGAATTGAGGGGCAAGGTTTCGCTCTACGATCTCTTTACCGAGGAAGAACTGTATCAGAACTGGCTGAATGCCAACATCTGGTGGCAGATGGCTTATGGTAATTCGCCTTTTACGGGCAATGTGCAGCCGTTCTCGCAGCGCAATCTGCTGAGGGATATTATTCAGAAGGCGGATAGCTGCATTGCTTTGCCGCATCCGGGTGCTACCCTGAGATATGGCCATGATACGATGGTTACTCCGCTCACCTGTCTGCTGGATTTGAACGGGTATGGCGAGGAGATTAAGGACCCGGAGAAGATTGCTTCTCAATGGTGGGATTATAAGATTACACCGATGGCTACGAATCTGCAGTTTGTTTTTTATAGAAACAAGGCGAATGATGTGCTGGTGAAGGTGCTGCTCTGCGAGGATGAGGCTACGCTTCCTATCAAGAGCGACGTGGCGCCTTATTACCACTGGAAGGATTTCAAGGAGTATTGCTTGAAAAAACTGGATGAAGCAAAAAAGGTAAAAAAGTAAAAAGATAAAAAGAAGCCTTTAAATAAAAAAGGGGCTAAAGCAGCGATGCTTTAGCTCCTTTTTTATTATTGCTTTGAAAGCCATTCTCTATCCTTGTCGTCTTCTGTGAAATCCTTATCGGAGAAGAGGTTGGTTTGGCCAGTTAGCTCGTCGATGACTTGCTGCTCGCTCTTTCCGGCATCTGGATCCAGGTTCTCTCTTGGCTCTTCTGGACCTTCCTGCTCATCTGAGGCATCATCGTTGGATGGCTCTTCTGGGTCAGGGAATCTTGTTGGTTCCAGTTCCTCGATGCTTTCTATCTTCCAGGTGGTGAGACGCTTGCCCTTTGCCTTGAAGCTCTTCTGGGCGATAAACTGCTCGGCATCGATTTCCTCGGCAGGACGCATGGCATCTGCTCCGCCATAGGTTACCTTGATACGAGGGAATGGCGTGTCGGTGAGCAGGATGAGCTGACTGTTAGGGTTCTCTCCCAGGCAGTTCTGATGACGCTTGGTGGCATCCATCGTAAATCGCTTGATGTATGGATAACCCTCGTTGTCGGCATCATAGAGAATCGCCGTCCATACCTTGTGCTCGTCCCATTTCTCCAACCTCAGGATGTTGTCCTCGTAGTGGTTGTTCACATCAAAGTTGGTGATGTAGAACTCTCCGTTGTCCAATACCACCAGGATGGCATCATCGTCGTTGAATTCACCCAGGAATCTTCCGTTTTCATCGTAGTTGATGCGGTTTACATCCGGGTCGAACCATACCTTTCTTCCGCCTAGCGTACTGTGGCCGTGGCTCTTCAAGCCGATGCGGCGGATGGTGCGCTTGGTAAGCAGATTGCCCTTGGCAGCTCTGCCCTTGATGAGGATATCCGAGAAATCCTTCTCCAGGAAAATGCTCTGGCGCTTGCGGCTCAGGTCTGGTTCCAGCGTCACCTTGATGATTTCTGCCTCGCCGTTAGGGTTGGCTGTGAAATAGATGATGCGGCTTCCGGCTGTGCCCTGGGTAATGTCGTAGAGCTTGTCGCGCGTCATGGCGGTTACGTTGAATCGCTTGATGAAGTAGTCGCCCTGCTTGCCGTCGCGATATACGCAGTTGTAGATGGTTCGCTTGTCGTTCTTCTTGAACACCTGCACGTGGAGGATGTTCTTGCCCACGAATATCTTGTCTGCCACCTTGGTAACCTTGAATTTTCCGTCCTTGTAGAAGATGATGATGTCGTCGAGGTCGGAGCAGTTGCATACGAACTCGTCCTTCTTCAATCCCATTCCCACGAAACCTTCCTGTCGGTTGATGTAGAGCTTCTGGTTTGCCTCCACCACCTTGGTTACCTCGATGGTATCGAAGTTGCGGATTTCCGTCTTTCTAGGATGCTGCTTGCCGTATTTTCCCTTCAGATATTCAAACCAGTTGATGGTGACATCGGTCATGTGCGCCAGGTCGTTCTCAATTTCGGCAAGTTCTGCCTTGATCTTCATCAGCAGTTCGTCTGCCTTATCCTTATTATATTTAAGGATGCGCTGCATCTTGATTTCCAACAGCTTGAGGATATCCTCCCTGGTTATCTCGCGATGGAAGGCATATTCCACCATGCCCTTGCCATCCACTTCGGCGGTGAAGAGCTTGTCCTTGAAAGGCTCCAGCTTGGAATCGATGAATGCCACTACCTCGTCCTGGTTCTTGCTCTGCTCGAACTTGCGCTCCTTGTAGATGCGCTCCTCTATGAAGATGCGTTCCAAGGATGAGAAGAAGAGCTGCTCTTCCAGTTCGCCCTTGCGAATCATCAGTTCGCGGCGCAGCAATCCCATGGTGCGATCTACGCTGTGGCGAAGAACATCGCTGATGGTGAGGAACTTCGGCTTGTTGTCCTCGATGACGCAGCAGTTGGGCGAGATATTGATTTCGCAATCGCTGAAGGCATAGAGGGCATCCATGGTTTTATCGGAAGATGTGCCTGGAGCCAGATGCACGAGAATCTCTACGTTGGCAGAGGTGACATCTTCTATCTTTCTTGCCTTGATTTTTCCCTTTTCCACCGCCTTGGTGATGCTTTCGATGAGGCTCACCGTGGTTTTGCTATATGGAATCTCGGTGATGACGAGGGTCTTGCTGTCGAGCTTATCTATCTTGGCTCTCACCTTCAAGGCTCCGCCACGCTGACCGTCGTTGTATTTGCTCACGTCGATGGCTCCACCCGTTGGGAAGTCAGGGTAGATGGCAAAGTCCTCTCCCCTGAGGTAGTGGATGGCAGCATCGCAGAGGTCGTTGAAGTTATGTGGCAATACCTTGCTGCTCAATCCCACGGCGATACCCTCGGCACCCTGTGCCAGGAGCAGCGGGAATTTAGCCGGCAGGGTGATAGGCTCCTTGTTGCGGCCGTCGTAAGAGAGTTGCCAGTCGGTGGTTTTCGGATTGAACACCACGTCGAGGGCAAACTTCGAGAGTCGTGCTTCGATATAACGGGGTGCAGCCGCACGGTCGCCCGTGAGGATATTTCCCCAGTTACCCTGCGTATCGATGAGAAGGTCTTTCTGTCCCATCTGCACCAGGGCATCGCCGATGGAAGCGTCTCCATGCGGGTGGAACTGCATCGTGTGTCCCACGATATTGGCCACCTTGTTGTATCTTCCGTCGTCCATGCGCTTCATGGAGTGTAGAATGCGTCGCTGCACGGGTTTCAATCCGTCTTCGATATGCGGCACAGCTCGCTCCAGAATTACATACGACGCATAGTCGAGGAACCAGTTCTGGTACATACCGCTGAGGTGGTGTACGGCGGATGCATCGAATCGGTTCACCGGCTTATAGTCGGAATGTTTCTCCTGAGCATCAGAATTCTCCAAATCATCCGGATTTTGGCCTTCCAGCTCGTTTTTATCTTTAATTTCGTCGCTCATATATGATTTTTATCAAAGGCTTTGCAGCCATTTTTTTCCAGATTTTGTGCCTAACCAAATGTTGAGGATAAGAGCTATAGCTCCAGTTCCTGCTAGTGTTATAATTAAAGCTTCCATATCTTTTATTTTTTTGAAATTCTATACCCAAAGAGTGCAAGTAAAGCCGTAGTTGCTATACCGACCAAGAATAAGACTATTGCTGAAGTCTTGACTTCCTCTTTCAGAAACATGGCGACTACATCGCCGACAACGGTTGATGCGAAGGTAGTTTTTGCTAAGTCGTAGAAAAACTTGCTAAGATTATCCCTCGCAGACTGTTGCTTTGCCTTTTCTTCTTTTGTTGTAACCATTGTTATTTCTTTTGCAAAGTTACGAATTTATTCGCATTCCACAATGAAACAAAGTGGAAAAGCGATAATTTTTCCTAATTTATGGCAAAGATACAACATTTTTTCGAGAAAAAGGCTTATCTTTGCAGAAAATTTAAGAAAAATAAGATTTAATCATGGCACAAGAAGATGTTTTTAAGAAAATTGTAAGCCATTGCAAGGAATATGGCTTCGTGTTCCCAAGTAGTGAAATTTATGATGGCTTGGCTGCCGTTTACGACTATGGTCAGAATGGTGTTGAGCTCAAAAACAATATTAAGCAGTACTGGTGGCAGAGTATGGTGTTGTTGCACGAGAACATTGTTGGTCTCGATGCAGCTATCTTCATGCACCCTACAGTATGGAAGGCATCTGGACACGTAGATGCTTTCAATGACCCGTTGATTGATAACCGCGATTCAAAGAAGCGTTATCGTGCCGATGTGCTCATCGAGGATCACATGGCTAAGTATGAGGAGAAGATTGCCAAGGAGATTGCCAAGGCTCAGAAGCGCTTCGGAGACAGCTTCGATGAGGCTCAGTTCCGCGCAACCAACCCTCGCGTTCTGGAGAACCAGAAGAAGTTTGATGACCTCCATGCCCGCTATACTGAGGCTATGCAGGGTCCTAACCTGGAGATGCTGAAGCAGATTATCGAGGATGAGGGTATCGTTTGCCCTATCAGCGGTACCAAGAACTGGACAGACGTTCGTCAGTTCAACCTGATGTTCTCTACCCAGATGGGTGCGGCAAGCGATGCTACAAGCAAGGTATATCTCCGTCCTGAGACAGCTCAGGGTATCTTCGTAGATTATCTGAGTGTTCAGAAGACCGGCCGTATGAAGTTGCCATTCGGTATCTGCCAGATTGGTAAGGCTTTCCGTAACGAGGTTGTTGCCCGCCAGTTCGTATTCCGTATGCGTGAGTTCGAGCAGATGGAGATGCAGTTCTTCTGCCAGCCAGGCACTGAGATGAAGTGGTTTGAGTATTGGAAGAAGGTTCGCTTGGCATGGCACGAGGCTCTGGGCATGGGCAACGAGAACTATCGTTACCACGACCACGAGAAGTTGGCTCACTATGCTAACGCTGCTACTGACATCGAGTTCAAGATGCCATTCGGCTTCAAGGAGGTGGAGGGTATCCACAGCCGTACCAACTTCGACCTTTCTCAGCACGAGAAGTACAGCGGCCGTTCTATCAAGTACTTCGATCCAGAGAAGAACGAGAGCTATGTACCTTACGATGTGGAGACCTCTATCGGTGTTGACCGTATGTTCCTCAGCGTGATGTGCCACTCTTACT
>ERZ1026878.1678-NODE-1678-length-12630-cov-13.612087_pt1 | contig 12630 bp, 12 predicted proteins | sample MGYA00380169_ERZ1026878 | MGnify/ENA primary metagenome ERZ1026878 (study PRJEB33269, sample SAMEA4719805) | human gut metagenome | biome: human-associated habitat; feature: organic feature; material: feces | place: Cameroon | collected 2013-10 ...
AAGACATTTCCTCCTTTTTATTAGCCTTTTCCAGAGATTTTACGTAACTTTGCCATTTGTTTCACGCTGACAACAATCTTTAATATAATGCTCTTTCAGACAAAAATACACCTTTACGGGAATATTATCCACCATAATTTTGGCAGAGACCTTATAGGTTATGCCAAAACCACCTGTGCCAAGAACTTGTTCTATTGTATATTTATGTTTAGGACTTTCAACAAAAGTACCTTCCTTCAATGTATTCATATTATTTATTATTTAAGAGGTATACCGCAATATTGACAATATTTTTTTTGTTTGAGGACTTTATATGGAATAAATCCAAGGAATCTATGACAATGAGGACAGACATATTCAGCTTGCATTTTTGTATTAAGAGTAGCCAATGCTATATTTTTCTTTTCAAGTACTTTTTCTCCAACAACAATTGCTATAACCATAATCGTTACAAGAACAGTGGCTGATACTATTACATTTTGCCCTACAACTTGAGTTAACATAGTTGTTATAATTGGAGTTAATAGGCGAATAGAGTTAACATACATACTATACCTATCCCACTTTCTTTTATTATAATCGTAATCCCTCCAGACATCCTCTAAGTTTATATTTTGACAGTCTGTGAGCAGTTGTTTTACGTTAGTTTTAAATGTGCCTATAAAAATAGGAGTGTCTTCTTTTATTGTCTTGCGCTTAATACGCATTCCAAAAACAAATATTCCTTTTGATGAATTGTTATCTTCAATTTGGTATGTGTCACTTCCTGTCTTACGAAGAGTTCCATGTTGAGGGTCTATAGAAGTGTCCGTAAGGTGCATTGGTTGTTGTCCCATTCTACCAATTATTATAGAATCTCCTATTTTCATAAGGTTACTTTTTGTTTATTCAAATTCATTTGTAATGTACATTTTCTTTTCTCCGAGAGTAAAGCAATCATTAGGATTAAGATATATTATATCATTCTCTATAAGTTCCATGTCTTGTATTAATGTGGGGTTTTTACCATGCTCTTCAAATGTACATTGTATACCTAAAGGTGTACATGTTAATTCTAAGACAGCATGTTTACGACTCATATATTGATCCTTATCTGGTATTTTTACCTCGGCATCATTATTGTCACAATCTCTTCCTATCCATTGCCTACCGAAATGCAGTTGATACAAATCTGTTCCTACTTTGATGGATAGTTTAGGTAAATAAGTTTTTATCTTATTCTTATTATGACAATGTGGACATTCTGCAGTTTTTGATTCTATCCCATAGTTCGCTGCTAAAGTTATGACAGTCTTGCATATTGGGCATTTTAAAACAATATTCATGAAATAAGTAATTTAAAATTTATATAAATCGGATGGTAAGAGAGTAGTAAGCTTTCTGTGCCCTATGGTAGGTGACACGCAATAAAGACTTTTAAAACAATGTAAAATGGATTAAATTGTGAAAGGCAATAGAATTATATACTTAAAAGCCCGAATCAACAATAATGTCGGTTTGGGCTTAACCTTGTTTTTACGAAAAAATTAGAGAAGAGTAATAGCAAATGCTATGTAAGAAACAAGCAGAAGCAACCTTAGTTATTCGGAATAAAGAAATCCTCTGGCGAGAAGTCATCTTTTGTCTGGTTTGCTCTTTTGGGAGTCCATGTCCTAACATGGATTTTCGGACTGCCTTCATCTTGGAAATCCCAAAGCAGGAACACGTATCCGTCGTCGGAGTATTGTCTGCCGTTGTATTGCTGACTGTTCCATTTCTGGCGTAGTCTCACACCGTATATGTTAGGATTTGAGCCATGTCGCATCAGTTCAATGTCCGAAAAGTCAACATTTATGAATTCATTGCCTTTGAACAGACTCCTAAGATTGTTTATATACTGCTGCTTGTTTTGTTTACTGTACATCACTTTCTCATTCACCTTCTGCGAGACACCATCAATGTTGTTTTTACCTAATGTTCTAATAACACGACCAGTAATGATCAGAGCATCATCGCTAAAGATTTCTTGCAGAGCATTGATGTTTTTCTCCACATAGTAGCTTCTGAAGTTCTCCACAAAGTTCAGAATCTCCCTTCTCATTCTAAGATCAACATTTGAGTTGCTACCATGCAGAAGAGCTACATACGAATTGTTGTCGATGGCAGTTCTTACACCCGTGATAACACCTTTCTTATTGAAGCTGATGGTCAACTCCTTATGTATCTCACCCTTGTAAGTATTGTCAATGGGTTTCATCTCCACTGGTATCTGTCTTATCTCATATCCAGTGAAGTCTTTAAGGCAAGGCTGCACATTTTTGTTCCACTCACAACGGAAATGAATATTTGTCCAAAGACTTTTCAAGCCACTCGCAGCCATATCGTCAATGTCAATATTAGTGAGGTTCAACTGGCGATGGTTGGCTTCCGCCTTGTTTATCTCGCTTAGCAAAGACGACACGTTTCTTTCAACATTCACCTTAAGCGATTCGTTGTATATGCCGTCGCTGAATTGGAAAGTCACCTGAGCAGACATCAACGATGAAACCAATACGACATAGAGTAAAAGAATATATCTTTTCATAAAGTTTTGTTTTTTTATATGCAGATTATTTTACACGCACACATATAGGTGCACAATTTTTGAATGATGTCATGCCTTCAGAGTCAACTACCATTCCTGTCTTCACGTCCGTTCTTGCGCCATTTTTCGCTGGTGAGAGAACAGCCACTATTTGGCGGTCTACATTCATCATCACAAGATAACATTCGGTTTGATTGGGCATGGATTTGTATTTGCCCCACGAGTCAATAAGGTTGTTGTCCATAGCCATGTCAAGCAAGTACTGCAATTGGACGTAGGAGCTCACGTCACAAACCTTCTTGATTATGTCTGGCCAGTTAGCCGACCCCAATACGGGTGCTGTATTTGTATTATTGTTGTTAGTATTTGTGTTCACGCTTGTGTTGGGATGGAAAGTCATAGTCTCTTTCTTCTCAACAATGGTTTTAGCCACATACACCAACACCATTACAGCATCGCCACGGTTTACGCTCTTTTGTTGCAAATTAGCCATTATCTTGTCCTCGCCAACCTCCTCTATCTCCATTTCCTCACAGTAGTTGACAATATTCTCCTTAAGATAACTGAACGCAATGTTCTTAGCCTCATCAACACTTTCGGCAGTAGCCTCAGCAGTGAAATATTTGCCCGACAGTTTTATTTCGTTTATAGCCTCAATGGAGTTTTGAGCTAAGCACGATAGAGCGCAAGCAACCAGTGCCACAACAAATGTGCATAATCGTCTTAATGTCATTTCTATTTCTTTGTTTTAATGTCGTTGTAGAGGTTCTTTACATTTGTCGTTGGAGTGTAAAGATATGCTCTTGAATTAAGCACAAGCTTGTTTGTGGCAATATCCTTCACATTACATTCCAGACTAAAGATATGGTCGTAGCCCGTTTCTTTATTATATATAAACATGGCTCCATACAACTTACCATCCTTCATTTCTTCGAAACTGAAATAAGAAATGCAACCTTGACTCTTTACAAACTCCATAAACTGTCTAACGCTGACGGTAGCAGTTTCGTTTTTCTTGTCGCTTGCTATCATCGTTATCGACATCTTGGCTTCGGGAATACTCTTGCAGTTAAGCAACATAGTGTTAGCAATAGTCTGCACAGGATACTTTGGGTCGATCACTGGCACATAGTCCTTCTTTCCGCTAAGCCTATAATATGTAGTGTTGGTGACAGTAGGCAATATATAATTCTTGCCAGGCAGAGTATACAGCGTATCCTCAAGATCTCTAACCGTTCTTAGATTTGCTACGTCAATGTCGCATTCTGCAGGTTGCTGCTTAGGCTTATACGCTTTCAAGTCGCGCATAAAGTTATGCTCAAGTTCCTTGCGTGGCGTACTCAGCAAGAGGTCATATTTTATGGGGATAAGCATATTTACCACTTCCGCATCACCTTCCTTCCATACTGCTTGATACACCTTGTTGTCAATTTTGCCTATAGTAAACGAAGCCGAGTCGGTAATGGCGAGCAAATTGCTCCATCCACCCTTAACAAACTTAGCGTCCATATATTTCAGACTGTTTCTTGTCAGTTTAAATGTTTGGCATAGCAGTCCGCTCTCTATGAATTCAAGCACAGCATTGTTGTCTTTCTGGCGGTAGGCATTGCGGAACAGACTTAATCCTATATGCTCCACCATACCATTGTCGGTCTTCTTGATAACAATCTTATACTTGTCCTTTGGTAAGACAGAATAGCCAACCTTAAGAGTGTCCAGACCGTCCAGCTTCAGCTCCACAGCAACCCTTTTCAGTTCTTCCGTCTTGAACGACATGTTTTGTGCCATGCCTTCTGTTGCAACATACAACAGAAGGACAATGGCAGATAAAATGGTTCTCATATATGTTTAGTTTTTTTATTCAAATGTTAAGCCACGCAGCAATGTAGTCCATGCGTTGTCCACTTTTCCGCGCTTGGCAATCTCTTTTGCCATCTCGGCATCTTTCTTCACACCGCCAAGTCCCTGCTGATAGCATGAAGCAAGATTGTCGGCAGCCTCCTTAGAGAGATAACCGTTCAGTAAGGCATCATGATAATAGGCTATCGCCTTCGATATGTCCTTGTTGACTATCTTTCCAATGAAATACAAATTGCCAAGTTCACATTTCGCAGGTGCATATCCACCCTCAGATGCCTTTTCGTAGCATTCCACCACCTTGTTCTTGTCAGCCTTTACTGCATTACTACCTTCAAAGTAGAGCTTTGCGAGCAGATAGTTGGCATAAGGGTCATCAGCCTTTGCGCCCTTCTCGTAATAAGCCATCATCTTCTTCTCGTTGGCTTTTTTCCATGACTTGTCGGAATAGCAGAGTCCGAGGAGTGTAGAAGCTATGGCAATGTTTTTCTTTTCAAGAATAGTAAGTTCCTTCACAGCCGTAGCATAATCGGGTGTCGTCGATTCCATTAGCGACATGGCATGCACAAACGAGTAGAAGTAGGTGTCCTTCCATCCGTTCTTTATTTCCACATTAGGTTCGTTGAGAAGCTTTTGAAAGTTGGCTTTCATTCCCTTTGAGACAGCATCGGCAAGCCATTGCAGTGCAATGACATAGTTCTGTTTCACGCCCTGTCCGTTCTTATACATTATACCCACATTCCATACTGCCACAGGATTGCTCTTGGCAGCCGCAAGTTTATACAAGCCCATAGCCTTGGCATAGTCCTGCTGAATGCCGTCGCCCTTATACAGCAAGTCGCCGAGCATCATCATCGCATTAGGTACATTCTTTTTAGCAGCCTTATCGAGAAAAGCTGCAGCCTGAGCCTTGTCCACCTTAGTGCCTTTGCCATTGCATAGATAATCGCCATATTTATATTCCGACACAGCATCGCCTTTGGTAGCCGCCTTTTGGTAGTAAGGCAAAGCCTCGGTATACATCTTAGCCTGGTCATACAAGGTAGCCACTCTTACGGTCGCCTCAAGCGAGTTGTTAGCTGCAGCCATCTTCAAGTATTTCAGTGCAAGTTCATTGTTCTTCTTTACTGTGTTTCCGCATCCGTTGTAGTAGATGTCGGCAAGTAGGTTTATGTCGAAAGCCGACTTGTTCTTTACAACATTCTCTTCGCGTTGTTTCACCAATTCTGCGTTGCCAGCCTTTATCGACTCCTTATAGAGTTTCATAGCCATCACAGAGTCCTGCTTAATGCCACGTCCTAACTGGTAGCAAAGTCCCATGTTAGCTATAGCCTTCACATGTTTCTGCTTGGCAGCCATACTGAACCATTTCAGGGCCACATCATAGTTCTGCTTCACTTTCTTGCCAGAGTAGTAGTAAGTGCCGAGAGTGTTTTGAGCCTCGCTGTTACCCTTCTTGGCTGCATCGATCAACTTCCTCACCTCTACAGAGTCAGCATTCACTGCCGCAGGCTTAGCCTGCTTGTTTGGTGTAGCCTTTTTCTGAGCCGTGGCATTATAGGCAGCAAACAAAGCCATTGCCACAGTCAGCATTATATATTTATATCTCATAGTTTTTGTTGGTTTTATTGATTTAACATGCCTTTATTATCCAAGGTCCACAACGTCATCCATAGCATTGTCCACAACAGCATCCGTAGTGTCGTCGCTATCGTTCTGTGCCAAATAGCCATAGTCATCATTGTTAGTGCCAATGATACTTTCGGTGTCGCTCACAGTAAGAGTAGAAGGCACCTCAGCCAACACATTGCCAGTATCGTCGGTTACAACATCATACGAGCCATTTCCGTTTACGTCCACCATATACAGGCTTTCGCCATTGTCACCTACAATCTGTGCAGCTGTCAACACCTCACCGTCAACGGTTTCCACAGTTCCCACCGCTGCAATGTCCATGTTCTCCATGTCGATGTCGGTAGGGTCAACCATTATAACGTCGTCTGTCAGGTTCTGTGCCACGAGGGTAGGGTCAACATCAGGAATATCGTCTACATTGACTTCTGCGTTCACCTCATTAGTAGAAGCCTCATTAGCCGATGGTACATTGGTTTGAGCCGGTTCTTCTACAGTAGCCTGTGGTTGTGGCTCTGTGGTAGATGCTGTTGCAGCAGGTTCTGCTGTTTGTGTTGTTGCACTTGCAGCATTGTCTTGTGCTGCGTTGTGAGTGTTTGTAGCCTGTGTTGTTGCATCGTTGTCATTCGTCTCTTCTGCAATAGGGGCAGTAGGGTTATCCTCTATAGAATCCACAATATCTATGTCTTCCTCACCTCTTATAATATCGGCAGTTACCATAACACCTGCACCAGCCATAGCTGCTCCAGCTAATGCTGCACCTTTCTTTAAGTTCTCTTTTGAGTTTTCGTTGATTTTCAAAGTCTGTGTCTCCATAATCAATGTTTTTATAGGGTTTATATTTCTGTTTTACTTTTATTTCTGATGCAAAGATAGGACTTAATTATATCTCAGCCAAGTCTTTTTCTTCATGTTACTTCAGAGGCTAAGTTTATTTGACGAAACCAAGGGTTTCTCTGACGAAGTCGAAAAATCGGCTTTTTATTGTTTTCCTTGGCTTGTCTATTGTGTAGGTTATGTTTTCTTTATCCTCAGTGTCGTCATCGTCTATGTCATCTATCTCTACGATATAAGCCGTGTTGTTGTCGTGGCTGTTCCTGCATATAGCCGCCAGTTCTTTTGTTCTCTCTTCAAGAGAATTGTCGGATGTCAGTATCTCAGCCATGTCGGCGTTGTCGACCATACCATATACTCCATCCGTACATAGCATAAACACATCATGTGGCTTTATGTCGCGTATCAGGGTTATTGTCGGAGTCATATAGCGGTCTTTGTCGTCAGTAACGAACAAACATTTTGTTATGACATTACCTTTAGGATGATTCTTGGCTTCTTCCGGCTTTATCTCTCCACTGTCGAGCAAGTCATTTACGAGCGAATGGTCCTTGGTCTGAAATACCACTCCTTCGCCCTTGCGTATCTGATAGATACGGCTGTCGCCAAGATGTGCCAAGAGCATTCCCTCATTGGTCTTTGCCATAAAAGCAAGTGTTGTAGCCATTGATGCACAAACTGCCCTGTTTTTGTATAATGTCTTGTATGCTTCGTTTGTAAGTCTTACAATGTCTGCTGCATTTAAATTGCAACAGTCGTTATTAGCAAGATTATGTTCGAACGATTGACAAACAAGACTGCTGGCTATCTCACCATGGTCTCTGCCACCAACACCGTCGCATACAACAAAAAAAGAAGTGCGGGCTGTTGGTTCTGTTGGTGAAAGACAGTCTTGTTGAGAAAGGCGGTTGCCAAGCTGAGAGAAAAACTCTACTTTATTTATAAGAATCTGCATAGTTTATGCTGTATGAAAGAGTGGATAACTCGAAACAAAAAGTCGTTACTCGGAGAGAACCAAGCGGAGCCCAAGGAAGGTGTAGCGGCTGACAGGCGTGCCGCAGTAACGGTACGACGAGCGACAGATCCTGGCAATGCAGCCCCAACTACCTCCACGGCACACGCGGTAGGACCCACTATTAGCACCAGTTGGATTTACTTGTGAGGAACTACTGTATGCTCCTTTCCAATCTTGACACCACTCATCTACGTTGCCACTCATATCATATATACCCAACTCGTTGGGCTGCTTTGTACCAACGGCACGAGTCTTACTACCGCTATTATCGCCACACCAAGCAACATCTAAGAGATTATTGCTGCCACTATACTGATAACCTCGGCTTTTGTTGCCACCACGGGCAGCATATTCCCATTCGGCTTCCGTGGGAAGACGGAACATCTTGCCGGTTATACGGTTCAGCTTGCTGATAAATTCTTGGCAGTCGTCCCAACTAACTTGCTCTACTGGCAAGTTGTCACCCTTGAACAATGAAGGATTTTTGCCCATCACGGCTTTCCATAAAGCCTGAGTCACCTCGTATTTGCCAATGTAATAGTCATTGGTCAGAGTTACACGATGAGTTGGTTTCTCATCATCATCTGTATCCTCCATCTCCGCTGTCGCTCCCATAGTAAACGTTCCCGCCTCAACACGAACCATATCAATGCTGATGCCATCCTTTACGGGGATGGTTATATTATCACTGTTAGCTATAGGTGTTTGTACTACGGGCTGCTGAGCCACTGCTGGTTGAGAAACTATATTTTGTTGTATTGCCACTGCTTCTTTAGACAGAGTAATCTGAAGATTGCTTGGAGTTGACGCTTTTAGTTTTACTGTACCTTCCTCCGAGTCATACCCATCACAAGCAACAATATACGAGTGCTGACCTACTGGCAATGTCGTCCTTGCCACGCCATTCGCGCCCTTCACCATCTTGTTGTCTACAAGCACAGTGGCGTTAGTCGGCATGTATTTGATAGTAAGAGTTTGCGACTGCTGCGCTTGCTGCAGATTGTTGCTCAAAAGCGTAAGCACATATGTGCGGTTGCTCTCCAATCGTTCGATGTCATAGTCGGCGAATGTCACCATCAGAGGCAAATAGTTTTTGGTGATTACTTTCATCTGCCGTGTGTTCTGCGGCATATATACCCACGTCTCGTTGTTGCGCTTTACCAAAGGCATAATGACATTGCCCTCAATGTTGGTCAACTCACCCACGAACTGTACTTTCACAACTGCACAGTTACGGTTGTTAAGGTCCTTACGTGGCTGCGTTTGAGCAGTCAAGTCGCTTGAAGCAAGCTTGAAGGATTTTACCGTCAGCTCTTGGGCAAGAGCTGATGATATTGCTGCAAAGAGCAAGACGAAGGATAGAAGAATATTTCGCATAAAATTTATATTAGTTTTTTCCGGCTACGCCGGAATTTTACTCGATGTTTTTTATAAGGGCTTATCCCGAGGCTCGTCCCTCGCCTCTCCTTTTAAGCCCTTATTAAAAAAGTCTCGTTTTGAAACTTAGGACATTAATAATAAGAGTGGATAACTCGAAACAAGAAGTCGTTACTCGGAGAGAACCAAGCGGAGCCCATGGAAGATGCTGCGGCTGCCAGGCGTGCTGCTGATACGGAACGACAAGCGACAGCCCCTGGCAATGCTGCCCCAGCTACCCCCACGGATCACGCGGTCGGAACCACTATTAGCACCAGTTGGATTTACCTGTGAGGAACTACTGTATGCTCCATACCAATCCTGACACCACTCCTCTACGTTGCCACTCATATCATATATACCCAACTCGTTGGGCTGCTTTGTACCAACGGCATGAGTCTTTCTTCCACTATTATCTTTATAATTATCTTTATACCAAGCAACATCAGAAGGATTATTGCTGCCGCTATACTGATAGCCTCGGCTCTTGTTGCCGCCACGGGCGGCATACTCCCATTCGGCTTCCGTGGGAAGACGGAACGTCTTGCCGGTTATACGGTTCAACTTGCTGATAAATTCTTGGCAGTCATCCCAACTAACCTGCTCAACAGGCAAGTTGTCACCCTTAAATTTCGAAGGATTGTTGCCCATCACCGTTTGCCATAATGCCTGAGTCACCTCGTATTTGCCAATGTAATAGTCATTGGTCAGAGTTACACGATGAGTAGGTTTCTCATCATCATTCGGATCCTTCATCTCCGCTGTCGCTCCCATAGTGAACGTTCCTGCCTCAACACGAACCATATCAATGCTGATGCCATCCTTTACGGGAATGGTTATATTATCACTGTTAGCTATAGGGGTTTGTACAACGGGTTGCTGAGCCACTGCTGGTTGAGAAACTATACTTTGTTGTATTGCCACTGCTTCTTTAGACAGAGTAATCTGAAGATTGCTTGGAGTTGACGCTTTTAGTTTTACTGTACCTTCCTCCGAGTCATACCCATCACAAGCAACAATATACGAGTGCTGACCTACTGGCAATGTCGTCCTTGCCACGCCATTCGCGCCCTTCACCATCTTGTTGTCTACAAGCACAGTGGCGTTAGTCGGCATGTATTTGATAGTAAGAGTTTGCGACTGCTGCGCTTGCTGCAGATTGTTGCTCAAAAGCGTAAGCACATATGTGCGGTTGCTCTCCAATCGTTCGATGTCATAGTCGGCGAATGTCACCATCAGAGGCAAATAGTTTTTGGTGATTACTTTCATCTGCCGTGTGTTCTGCGGCATATATACCCACGTCTCGTTGTTGCGCTTTACCAAAGGCATAATGACATTGCCCTCAATGTTGGTCAACTCACCCACGAACTGTACTTTCACAACTGCACAGTTACGGTTGTTAAGGTCCTTACGTGGCTGCGTTTGAGCAGTCAAGTCGCTTGAAGCAAGCTTGAAGGATTTTACCGTCAGCTCTTGGGCAAGAGCTGATGATATTGCTGCAAAGAGCAAGACGAAGGATAGAAGAATATTTCGCATAAAATTTATATTAGTTTTTTCCGGCTACGCCGGAATTTTACTCGATGTTTTTTATTAGGGCTTATCCCGAGGCTCGTCCCTCGCCTCTCCTTTTAAGCCCTTATTAAAAACGTCTCGTTTTGAGGCTTAAGACATTAATAATAAGAGTGGATAACTCAAAACAAGAAGTCGTTACTCGGAGAGAACCAAGCGGAGCCCAAAGCCGTAGTAGCGGTTGCCAGGCAAGGTGCAGCTACGGTACGACGAGCGACAGCCCCAGCCCCAGTCACTGGCGTCCCAGCTACCTCCACGAATCACGCGGCTGGATCCACTATTAGCACCAGTTGGATTTACCTGTGAGGAACTACTGTATGCTCCTTTCCAATCTTGACACCACTCATCTACATTGCCACTCATATCATATATACCCAATTCGTTGGGCTGCTTTGTACCAACGGCATGAGTCTCATCACCGCTATTATTGCCATACCAAGCAACATCAGAAAGATTATTGCTGCCACTATACTGATAACCTCGGCTTTTGTTGCCACCACGGGCAGCATATTCCCATTCGGCTTCCGTGGGAAGACGGAACATCTTGCCGGTTATACGGTTCAGCTTGCTGATAAATTCTTGGCAATCATACCAACTAACAGTCTCAACAGGCAGGTTATCACCCTTAAATTCCGAAGGATTGTTGCCCATCACCATTTGCCATAATGCCTGAGTCACCTCGTATTTGCCAATATAATAGTCATTGGTCAGAGTTACACGATGGGTAGGTTTCTCATCATTATCTGGATTCTTCATCTCAGGTGTCGCTCCCATGGTAAACGTTCCCGCCTCAACACGAACCATATCAATGTTGATGCCATCCTTTACGGGAATAGAGATAGTATTGTCTGATACTGTTGGATGTGTTTGAGGCGTGGATTGTTGAGAATCCAAGGACTGATTTGTCACATTTTGAGTTATTGCATATTGTGGATATGTAACGACAATAAGCTCATACGTGCGGTTACTCTCCAACTTCTCCACGCCATAATCGGCAAATGTCACCATAACGGGGGCATAGTTGGCATGCTTCACCTTCAGCTGTCGATTGCCCTGCGGCATATACACCCAGTATTCGCCAGTCTTGTTCTCTACATTGCCCATGATACCGCCCTCAAACTGCACTCCTTGCAGTCCGATGCCAACCTTTACCAAGGCACAGTTGCGGTCGTTCAAGTCCTTGCGAGGCTGAGTTTGGGCAGTAAGGTCGCTTCCAGCAAGCTTGAACGACTCCACTGTGAGCTTTTGGGCAAATACCGTTGATATTGCTGCAAAGAGCAAGACGAAGGATAGAAGTATATTTCGCATAAAATTTATATTAGTTTTTCCCAGCTACGCCAGAATTTTACTCGATGTTTTTTATAAGGGCTTATCCCGAGGCTCGTCCCTCGCCTCTCCTTTTAGCCCTTATTAAAAACATCTCGTTTTGAAACTTAGGACATTAATAATAAGAGAGGATAACTCAAAACAAGAAGTCGTTACTCGGAGAGAACCAAGCGGAGCCCAGGGCCGTTGTCGCGGGCGTTAGGCTTGTAGCCGCCACGGAGCGACGAGCGACAGTACCAGGCATCGTTGCCCCAGCAACCTCCACGGTACACGCGGTAGGGTCCACTCTTAGCACCAGTTGGATTTACCTGTGAGGAACTACTGTATACTCCAAGGCAATCTTGACACCACTCCCATACATTACCACTCATATCATATATACCCAACTCGTTGGGCTGCTTTGTACCAACGGCATGAG
>ERZ1026878.1685-NODE-1685-length-12603-cov-237.315349_pt1 | contig 12603 bp, 9 predicted proteins | sample MGYA00380169_ERZ1026878 | MGnify/ENA primary metagenome ERZ1026878 (study PRJEB33269, sample SAMEA4719805) | human gut metagenome | biome: human-associated habitat; feature: organic feature; material: feces | place: Cameroon | collected 2013-10 ...
GCTACAACTTCTTCTCCGGAAAGAAGAAGAACATCCGGAAGAACATCAACAACTACGATGCTGATGCTGGCGCATTCAAGTAATTTCTGTATTACATTTTATCGTCTATAGACGATGAAAACGACGACTTGTAGTTATAAAAAATATTCTGCTAAGGGTTAGGAAAATGAAAATTCGATTGTAATATAGGCAAAAGAAAAGAAATAAAGTAATGCAAATAAACAAAGAAACGATAGAACAGCTCTTCCGGCAGCATTATCTGAGGATGTACCAATTGGCCAGGGTACTTCTGAAGGATGATGCAGCCAGCAAGGATGTGGTGAGCGAAGTCTTTGCCGATGTGCTCGACGGAAAGACCCAACTGGGTCTTGATAACAAGACAATAGCCAGCAATTCGCCCCAGCCTTCCGCTAACGCCGGGAGCTATCTTCTGGTGTGTGTGCGCCATAAATGCCTCAACCTGTTGAGCCGACAGAAGATGAAAGACCGGGTTCATCATCTCCTGAAAGCCGATACTTCGCCTTCGATAGCTCCCCTGGAAGCGACGATTGCCGAAATAGACAGGGAGACCGAAAAGTACGAGGCAATTCTGGCTTATATGGATGCTGAGCTCACGCCACAAACCCGCAAGGTACTCGATCTCCGTTTTCGGCAGAAACTGAAATATCGGGAGATTGCTACAGAATTGGGCATCAGCGAAGTGGCAGTTTATAAGCATCTGGCGCAAGGCATCAGAAAATTAAAGCAAAAGTTTAACCCTTAGCAGATTTATTATGGACAAGTTTGAAAAAATACTGGATATCATCGACCATCAGGAGAAGTATTCTGATGAGGAGATTCGTGAAATATTGCAGGATGAGGAATGCCGAAAACTCTATCAGACGATGATGGAAGTGGATTCTGCACTTGAAAACCCCTCTCCTATTATTAATATAGATGAGGAATGGGAGAAATTCAGCCAGGAGCATCAACTTCAAGAAGAAGCATCCCATCCTATAACTTCCTGGCGTAAACTGGCAGCATCCATCGCCGGCTTTGTCTTGATTTCGGGTATTGCCTTTGCCGCAATCCATACTTACATCAAGCGCAGCCAGGAACCAACCCAGGTAACCGCAGACACTCATCCGGAAGTCATAAAATCAGATTCCGCAAAGCAGGTAGCAGCAAAGGATTCCCTGACTCATCCGAAACCAGAAAAGCCAGCCATTCACAAGACTTTCGAGAATGTGGCTTTCGAGCAGATGATTTCAGAGATTGCTTCTTATTATGATTTACAAGTGAAGTTTGAGAATAACGAGGACAAGACCCTCCGCCTCTATTACGAATGGAACAGTCATTCGAGCATCGAGAACATCGTAAAAGAACTGAACCAATTCGAGAATGTAAACATCGAATTGCAACAAAACGAGCTGATTGTAAAATAACAAATAAAAAGCAACATCATTATGAGAAGATTTTCAGCCATCATATTCCTGCTGTGCACGTTCGCCCTGGCGATGAGCGCACAGCACATCCAGCGCAACTATCACGACCGCAGCATGTCGGACGTCCTCATCGACCTCGACAAGGCTTCCAAGCGCTATAAAATCAGCTTCATCTACAACGAACTGGAGGATTTCACAGTTACCCAGAACGTGAAGACAGCCAATATTCCCGATGCCATCCGCAAGGTAATCGGTTTCTATCCGATGCAGATGACCGTGGGCGACAGCCTCATCACGGTAGAATGCATACGCAAGAGCGAGCGCAAGCTGATAGGCAGACTGATAGACAATCACAATCTTCCTGTAGAATTCGCCAATATCCAGCTGCTCAACCCGAAGGATTCCTCCTTTCTCTGTGGAGGCGTGAGCAACGCCAATGGCGATTTCGTCATCCCCTGCCAACAGAAGCAGGCCCTCATGAAGGTTTCTTTCGTGGGCTACAAGACGATTTGCAAGCTGGTACCTATTGCCCGCATCGGAAATGTGAGGATGCAGGCGAATTCATACCTGTTGAAAGGTGTGACCGTTGAAGCCGCAAGGGTTGTAGAAAAAGTAGATAGACAAATCATCTTCCCTACAAAAGAGCAGGTGAAAACGGCTTCCAATGGTTATGATCTGTTGGACAACTTGTCTTTGCCTACCATTATCGTAAATCGAGCAGAACGCAAAGTTCTGTCATTAAAGGGCGGAGATGTGCAAATACGCATCAACGATGTCAAGGCTAGCATGCAAGATGTATTGGCTTTGCAGCCGGATGAAGTTACAAAGGTGGAATTCATCAATGTTCCAGGACTCAAATATGGAGACAGCAATCTGGATGCAGTCATCAACTACCAGGTCCGCCGACGTTATGCCGGTTATGTGGGTGGAGTTTCTACGATGCAAGGCACCAAGGCAGGTTTCAATAATAGCGACGGTTATTTCAAATACAATGTGAAGAAATCGGAATTCAGCATCAACTACAGTTTCTCCTATCGCTCGGTAGAGGAACGAAGCTATGAGAGTCTCGGTACTTATCATCTGCCCACAGGAGAAACTCTACATCGCAATTATTTAGGTTATGATTCTCCGTTCCTATACACCACCAATAATGTACAGTTGGGTTATAATCTTAGTGAGCCAGACAAATATACATTGAATGTACGGTTGAATTTCTACAATCACAACAGTCCTGTGAGAGGCATGAACCAGCTTTATCAGGAAAGCGGCAAGGCGGACCAGTATCTGCTGAACAACAGAAAAATGCTGGAGCAGATTCCATCTCTGGACATTTATTATTCGCTCAACATGCCCCATGACCAGAACCTGGCTCTGAACCTGGTGGGTACTTACATCGGAACAGATTACCAATATCGTATGAGGGAATATACGTTCAACAAATCGCCGGATGAATCTGTAAAGAACGCTCCGCTGACCGATTACAGTTATGATGCAACTGGTAGAAAGCGCTCTCTTATTGGTGAAGGAACATACAGCAAGAACTGGAAACAGATGGCTTTATCGGTAGGTGGACAATATAATATCAGCCACACAGATAACATCTATGTGGGAAGCAGTAATGCTGATACGGAATTGAAGTACAGCAATCTCTATCTTTTCACCCAGCTACAGGGACAGCAGAAGTGGTTCAGTTATCAGGTGGGAGTTGGTGCAACCAGGTCTTCCATCCATCAGGGGGAGAACGGATACAGCAAATGGCTGTTTCGACCACAGGTAACTTTACAGGCAAAGGCTAGCGACCATCTGAGTTTTAAATGGAGCAGCAAAATCACGTCAGACATCCCAAGCCTTTCCGACTTGAGCGAGTTGCGCCAATATTCCAACAGCTTTGAGGCGCGTGACGGCAATAGCGGTCTGAAGCCATTTACCGGCTACAACAATACCTTGTCGGCTTCCTGGAACATTCCGCTGATGTCTGTGTACCTGGAGGGAAACTGGACGTATTACGACAAGCCTATAGCTACTTCTATCTTGCCCGAAAAGCGGGAGGATGGCTCTTATCTCTTTGTGAGCAAACCTAAGAATCAGAAGAGTCATAATTACAAGCACCTGCTGTTGACTCCTGAAGTTCACCTCATCAAGGATCATCTGGATTTGAACCTTATGTGCGAGTATCAGAATGTCAAGACAAAGGGTTTGGATTATTCCCACGAGTTCAATTACTTCAGTTATGGAGCAGAAATTCGGTACATGACGGGCAATTGGAACATTGGCTATGGTGCCTATAAGGTGGAAAAGAGTTTTTGGGGAGAAAAGACAAACGGCGGAGAGCCAACCTCCAATCTTGCCGTAACCTACAGTTATAAGAACTGGCAGTTTGGCGTTCTCGGATTATTCGTATTCTATCCTCATGGCTGCGTGTATAAGGATGAACTTTTCAACAAGTATGTGCAGCAGAAGAACAAGGTACGCCTTGCTGACCAGGGCAACATGCTTGTCTTTGCTGCCAGCTTCAACTTCAGCCATGGCCGCAGATACCATACAGGCAGCCGTAAGCTGAACAATAGCGATAGAGATAATGGTATCAGATAGAACGACGACTTGTAGTTATAAAAAATAATCTTTCTAACTGGGAAAATATTTTTTTCCAGTTAGAAAGATGAAATTCTATTATTCAGTATTCGTTATGGAAAACCTTATAGGGGTCCATCTGCTGCATTTTTTCCTTGATTTTCTGCTCTATTCCCTCTGATGGTTCCGGAATTTCGGCACCCATTTCCTTGGCAGCAGCCTCATCCTCGGCAGCACCGGCACTATCACCCAGACTTCTGCGAACCTCGCTGCGCTCGCGATACGCATCAATAGAGAAAGGATTTACCTCCATCACCTTACCGTAGGTCTGTTCAGCCTCCTCCATCTTTCCCTGCGCCTTCTCTACACGAGCCTTCAGCAACAGCACATCCTCGTTGCCCGGAATATGCTCATAGAGGAAAGTTGCATCGAGTTCTGCCTCGGAAAGCTGAGCCTGATCCAACAGGATGCTGCCACGAAGCAATCGGGCGGCATAGAAATCCTCACGCTTGCCTATCGCCTCAGTCAGCATCGACACGGCACGGGGTGCATCGCCCAGCCCTCTGCAGGCTCTGGCATAGAAGAAATACGTCTCTACATTCTCAGCATCCAGCTGCAGAGCCTTGTCGCACACATCCGTCATGGCGATATAATCCTCCATCATATACGCCACATCCGCCATACGCAGCAATACTGCTATGTTATCGGACTGTGCCTCCGAGATTTTCTGCAACTGGGCGTAAGCCTGCTGCAAATCGCCCATAGAGATGTAAGCCTGCGAGAGATAGTCGCGGCATTCCAGATCTTCTGCATTCAGCTGCAGAGCTTGTTCCAGAAACTTGGCAGCAAGGTCAAATTGATGCATGCGGAGAGCACGAACACCTTCATATTTCACCTTGTCGAAGCCCTTTTCCTTCGTTTCTCTCACTTCTTCGGTAGTTTTTTGCCCACCAAATAGCTTTTTCAATATGTTCATAATTCAACAGTTTATTTAGGTTTTGAATTGTTTTTGTTGAAATCGTATCAAACGACAGGGCAAAAATACGAATAAAATCCCGAAAAACGCCCCTTTTTTGGAAGAAATATTTTCTTTTTTCTGATTACGAGAAGAAGGTGACAAACTTAGACGCACGAATACCATCCACATAAACATCTGCTTGATAGGGAGTTAGAATTGTTTTTGATTTCAGCTAAAGGCATCAAAAATCTCAGTCTCAGTTGTCTCAGTTATTTTTCAAGCACCCCCTCTTTTTCTTTTATTCTTATATATCTATTATATATTTATATATAATTAATTAATAATCAATAAGTTACAAAAACAGCAAAAAGGAAAGAAAGAGAAAAAATGGGAAAATGATACCCCCTTATTTTTTTACTGAGACAACTGAGACTGAGACTGCTTCCAATTAATTGGAATGCCACTTTTTTTATTAACTATCTGATAATAAGCCTTCTAGAAAAAGAGGAAGCGTTCCAGTTCCAGTTGTTCCAATTATTTTTTCAACATATCCCTCCTATCCCTATTTTTATATATTATATATATAATTAATTAATAATCAATATATTATATAATATAAAGAAGTAAAGAGAATGGACAATCGAAAGATATAAACCCACTCAAAATTAATTGGAACAACTGGAACAACTGGAACGCAGCCCCTAGAAAATCCCCTTTTCTCTAGAAGGCAAGACCTATCCATTTACTTTTCACCTTAGGAACAGAAAATCATAGGAAAAACATTAAATTTCCTTAAACAAGCCACCTTCTAGGATTATTTCAAAGTATAGTTAGAAATATTTTCGTATTTTTGCAAAGTATACTTTAAAATATTTCTGTATGGACAAGCAAATTATTAGAAATATCATCATAGACTGTAGATAAATGCAGAGGATAACGCATAAGAGAATCAGAATTTCCTGGCTGCTGCTATTGGTTTACCTGCCGATGCTGCTTGCCATTACGTTTCACCATCATGGTGAAGCGCAGGGAACTCATGCCGATTTCTATTGTGCCGATTGCGCCCATCATGTTCATCACGACGGCCATCTGATAGCCCTGCAGAATTCCATGCACGACTGTGTGCTTTGCCAATTGCAAAGCACTCCTTATCTGGCTCCATCCCTCGTGGTTTGGGTTGCCATCGCCGTGCTCCATCTCTCCCCTCGCCGTGCGTTCTGCTCTCCTTGCTTGTGCAGGGCGAAGGGGGTAAAATCTACCCGTGCCCCACCTTATTATCTGTTTTCATAAATAATTGAATATTAACAGAAAAAGGTAATAAATAACATAATGAGAACAATATTGAATTCAATATTGCTGATGAGCCTGTGCTCGTCGGCGACAGCCCATGCTATGGCTATAAACGAAGCAAATCATGATAAGGAAGAAGCAAACATTCATAAAGAGGAAGCAAGCGATTCTACCAGACACCAGCCGCTGACGGAATCGAGCGTGAAGCTGAACGAAGTGGTAGTAACTGGCTTGACGGGCAGCCAGAAACTGAAGCAATCGCCCGCACCCATCTCCTTTGTTTCTGCCCGCCAGCTCGAAATGCAACCTTCTACCAACATCATCGACGCCATCGCCCACCAGCCAGGCGTTTCGCAGATTACCACGGGAAGCGGAATCTCCAAACCCGTGATACGTGGATTGGGATTTAACCGTGTGGTCGTAGTAAATGATGGAGTCAGACAGGAAGGACAGCAATGGGGCGATGAACACGGAATAGAAATCGACCCGGCTTCGGTTCATTCCGTAGAGATTCTGAAAGGTCCGGCAAGCCTCATGTATGGCTCGGATGCGATGGCAGGCGTCCTCATCTTCCACTCCGCTCCTACCCTTGCCAAGGGCGACATAAGAGCGAATTTCTCTACGGGTTATCAAACCAACAACGGACTTTTTGACTATTCGCTCAACTTTGCCGGCAACCAGGGCGGATTCGTCTGGAACACCCGCTACAGCGGCAAGATGGCGCATGCCTACAAAAACAAATACGATGGTTACGTATTCGGTTCATCGCTCAGAGAGCAGGCTTTCTCGCAGCTTCTCGGCTGGAACTATCGCCAGGGACATTCGCATCTCATGCACGATTATTATCATCTCACTCCGGGCATCGTAGAGGGAGAAAGAGATGAGAAAACGGGCGAGTTGGAAGTTCCGGATGGCTACGATGCCAAGAGTTACGGCAAGCCGATGCCTTATCAGCAGATTCATCATTACAAGGCTGTACTCGATAATTCCTGGTTCCTGGGCGACGGCAATCTGAAGTTCCTCCTGGGTTATCAGCAGAACCGCCGTCAGGAGTTTGAGGAGGAAGAGAATCCGAAGGAATGCGGACTCGATTTCATGCTCCATACCATGAATTACGACCTGCATTATCTCTCGCCGGAAATGAATGGATGGAAGTTCTCTACGGGCATCAACGGCATGTGGCAGCAGTCGATTAATAAAGGTTCTGAATTTCTGATTCCAGCCTATCATCTCTTCGATTACGGCGTATTTGCCACGATGAGCAAGGAGATAGGCAAGCTAAATCTGAGCGGAGGAATCAGATACGATCATCGTCATCTGCACAGCGAGGCTTTGAGAGAAGAGGATGATGCAGATTCGCATAGTTCTGATTTGAATGGTTCTGGTTTGAATGCTCACGAATCGAATGATTCTTTCCGCTTCCAAGCCTTTAAGCGCAGCTTTGAGGGAGTAACCGGAAGCATCGGCTTGGCTTACGAAATCCTGCCCGATTTCAATCTGAAACTGAACCTGGCAAGAGGATTCCGTGCTCCAAACATCAGCGAATTATCATCGAATGGTGTGCACGAGGGAACCCAGCGATACGAATTGGGAAATACCAGTTTGAAGCCGGAAAACAGTTGGCAATTCGACCTCGGTCTGGATTATTCTTCGCCTATCATTTCGGCAGAACTCTCGCTGTTTGCCAATCGCATCAACCATTACATCTATAGCGAGAAGTTGGCAGATGAGAATAATCAGCCTGTCCTCATCGACGACACGCCAGCCTATCAGTTTACTTCGGGCGACGCCCGCATTCTGGGTGGTGAGGCAAGCATCGACATCCATCCTGTGGAGCGTCTGCATTTCGGCAACACCTTCTCCTACGTCAATTCGGTTCAGTTGCATCAGCCATCCGAATCGAAGTATCTGCCATTCACCCCTGCCCCTCGCTGGGTTTCGGATGTAAGGTATGAGTTTGTCTGCGACGGCAAGTTTTTCGACCATCTCTTCGTTAAACTGCAGATGGATTGCAATCTTCGCCAGAACCATTATTTCGCAGCCAACGAGACGGAGACCGCCACGCCATCCTACACCTTATTAAATATGTATGCAGGAACCGACGTAAAACTTCATGGCAAGCGCCTTCTCTCGCTCTATCTTTCGGGTGAGAACCTTACCAACCGTGCTTACCAGAACCACCTGAGCCGTCTGAAGTATCTTGACGTAAACCAGGTTACAGGCAGAAGAGGCGTTTACAATATGGGCCGCAACTTCAGCATAAAGATAGTGGTTCCGATAGAGTTGTAATTCCCCTTTCAGGATAAGCAATTCTGCATCAGGAATCAGAATTTAGAATAAACAAGTGCCGATAAGGGTGCCAAAAGCTACCGAAAAGTAACTTTTGGCGCCATTATCGGCATTTTTTCGTCTAATTATTAGACAATCATGACCATTTTTCTATGATATTTCGTAACTTTGCACCATGATTAAGAAACAAGGAACGATATTGATTGTTGATGACAACCGCAACATTCTTACTACGGTAAGGATGCTGCTGGAACCCATATTCGATGGCATCATCACCATCGCCAACCCTAACTCCATCCCAGCCAAGCTGAGAGAGGAGCATCCCGACGTGGTGCTGCTCGACATGAACTTCTCCAGCGGAATCAATTCGGGAAACGAGGGATTGTACTGGCTCAGGGAAATCAAGAGCCTCAGCCCGAAAACCGAAGTGGTGCTCTTTACCGCCTATGCCGACATCCAACTTGCCGTAACAGGCATCAAGGAAGGTGCCGCCGACTTCATCGTGAAGCCTTTTGAAAACGAGAAGATGATCCGTACGCTGGTAGAGGCTAGGGATAAGAACAAGGCTGTGGATAACGTTATCAACAGGAATGGTGGAAAACCTGGTGGAAAAGATGCACAAAGCGCTATGTATTGGGGAGATAGCGAAGTTATGAACAATTTGAGAAGTATTGTGGAAAAAGTTGCAGCAACCGATGCAAATATCCTCATTACGGGCGAAAACGGAACGGGTAAAGAGGTGTTAGCCAACGAGATACATCGTTTATCCACAAGATGTGGAAAGAAAATGCTGCCTGTGGATATGGGAGCCATCACGGAAACCCTTTTCGAGAGCGAACTCTTCGGTCATGTGAAGGGTGCTTTTACCGATGCCAAGGTGGATAAACCGGGCAAGTTTGAGCTTGCCGACGGCAGCACCATCTTTCTGGATGAGATAGGAAACTTATCCTACAGTCTTCAGGCAAAACTCCTTACCGCCCTGCAACGCAGAAGCATCGTAAGAGTGGGCGGAAGTACGCAGATTCCCATCAACGTACGACTGGTTTGCGCCACCAACCGCAACCTGCAGCAGATGGTAAACGATGGCGAATTCAGAGAGGATCTGCTCTATCGCATCAACACCATCCATCTGGAATTGCCTGCCCTGAGACAGAGGAAATCAGACATCGTTCCGCTGGCAGAAAGATTCCTCCATCAATATGGCGATTTATATAATAAGGTGAATCTCCGTCTTTCGGAAGAGGCTGAGAAAAAACTTACCAGTTTGCCTTGGTACGGCAACATCCGTGAACTCCAGCACGCCATCGAGAAAGCCGTGATTCTATCTGACGGCGGAATGATTTCTGCCGAAGATATTGACGGCGGAAACCAGCAGAGAAGAGAGAAGCCCCTGGAAGAGGTTCAGACGCTCGACGAGATGGAGAGCCGAATGATAGAGAAAACCATCAGGGAATGTGAGGGAAACCTGTCGGTGGTAGCCGCAAGACTGGGCATTTCCCGCCAGACGCTTTATAATAAGATTAAGCGATATGGATTATAAACTAATTATAATTATCGTGCTTTTGCTCGTGGCTGTAGTGGGTTACATTCGCCTCTACCGCCACTATCGCCGGAACATCAAGAAGGTAACCTTCCTTTTTGATGCGATAGATAATGGGGATTTCTCCTTCAACTTTCCTACGGAGAAGAGGTTTAAGGAAGATAAGATTCTGCATCAATCCCTCAACCGAATCAAGCTCTTCCTGCAACATACGAGAGAGGAGCAGATGGATCGGGAGAAATATTACGAGCAGATTCTGAATGCGGTGGATACGGGCATCCTGGTGGTGGATAGTCACGACAACATCCTGCAGCATAATCAGGCAGCCCTCCGGTTGCTCGATACGGATGTGCTTACCCACATGAACCAGGTAAAAGAAAAACTGAAGGATGAGCACCTGGCAAAACATGAGACGCAAGCCATGCTGAAAGACAAGCACGTGCGCATCATCGCCCTGAGCGACGTGAGCCACGAGCTGAGCAACCAGGAAGTGGATTCATGGATCAAGCTGATTCGTGTGCTGACCCATGAAATCATGAATACCATCACGCCGGTTACTTCGTTGAGCGAAACTCTGCTTACCCGAGTTACAGAGGATAAAGACTTGAAGCAAGGCTTGGAAACCATCCACAAAACAGGAACCGAGCTGTTGGCTTTCGTCAACAACTATCGCCGCTTCACCCATGTTCCCCAGCCTCAGCCTGCTCTCTTCTATGTAGAGCCATTCCTGGAAAGAATGGCGCTGCTCTGCAACCACGAAGTAGAGATAGAAGTTTCTCCCAAGGATTTGCTGGTTTACGCCGATGAGAGCCTCCTCTCTCACGTGGTAACGAATCTTCTGAAGAATGCCGTAGAAGCTTTCAAGGAAAAGGAAAGAGAAGACAAGCAGGAATGCCGCTCCGCGGATTTGCAATCCGCGGCAAGCAAGAAGGCATTTATCCGTCTCCAAGCCTACGCCAACGCCCAGGAATCCATCATCATCGACGTGAGCAACAACGCCGGTCTCATCCCCGAAGATGTAGCCTCCCACATTTTCATCCCGTTCTTCACCACGAAGCCGGAAGGAAGCGGAATCGGTCTCTCCCTCTCCCGCCAGATCATGCGAGTAAGCGGCGGCAGCCTCTCGCTCCATCAGGACAAGGCACAGGGAATCACCACCTTCCGCATCATTATCCCATAAAAAAGTATAATTTTGGGGAGGAAAGTTTGGCTCTTTCGCTTTTTTACCATATCTTTGCCATTATAAAAGATTAAGCTTATGTCAACAGACGATAAGACCATATTAAAGATAAAAGATATAGCTAAATCTGCTATTCCTTCAGGAAGCAAGGCTATATTGTATGGATCAAGAGCGAGAGGTGATGCTCGCAACGATTCAGACTGGGACATTCTTATCCTTTTAGACAAAGACAAACTGGAACAAACAGACTATGACAAAGTAAGTTACCCGTTTGTCTTGTTAGGTTGCGACCTCGGCACAGAAATCAATCCCATTCTTTACACAAAGAAAGAATGGGAATCGTATAACTTCACCCCTTTTTACGAGAATGTAAATCGAGACGGCATTAGTTTAATATAAAAGTTATGGATCAAGTAAAAACCATATTAGACTTAATCAAATAATTACTTACAGAAGATTATGGCATTCGAAAAGGAAATCAAGGAATACGAGGATTTGAGACGCAAATATCAAACCCTTATCATCAATAAAATGGATAGAGAAGAGTACATCAAATATAATGAAGTACTCTTCTCTACCCATTCGTGCGCCATTGAAGGCAACTCATTCTCCGTAGATGATACCCGGGAACTGAAGGAGAAAGGTCTGGGGATGATTCCTGCCGGAAAGACGCTCTTCGAGGCTTTCGAAATGCTTGACCACTTCGAAGCCTTCGAGTACATGATGCAAAACACGCAGCATCCGCTCGACGAGAACCTTCTGAAAGAAATCAACAGACGAGTAACCAGCCACACGCTTTTCTACCGTTCTCCAGAAGCCATTCCGGGCGAATACACCACCACGGACATGGCAGCAGGCGACACGGTATTTGGCGACCACGAAGAACTCATCGCCAGAGTTCCCAAGCTGCTGGAATCTACCGAAAAAGCCATCGTTTCGGCAGCCGTTCATCCCATGATTCTTGCCGCCCGCTTCCATGGCTTCTACGAATATCTCCATCCGTTCCGTGATGGGAATGGAAGAACAGGACGACTCATTAGCAACTACATTCTCTTAAGATTGAATCATCCGCTCCTCATCATCCCATCCGAAGCCCGCCAGGAATACATTTCTGCCCTCCGTATGATTCGTACGGAAGCAACTGACGAGCACATCATCCGCTTCTTCTTCAAGATGGCAATACAGAGGATGGAGGAAGAGTTGAAGCAGAAAGAGGCTAACACCAAGCGATTTATGACATTCCTCTTCTAATATGCTCAAACATTTTACGGATTTCGGCAAAATAAGGTTAAAACAGGTTCTTCTCAAATTTTAGTACAAAGCCCCAATTTTTATATGAAGGAGCAATATT